>PJUE01000031.1_pt1 | contig 250821 bp, 236 predicted proteins | sample 1512171 | NCBI WGS metagenome assembly PJUE01 (sample SAMN08177674, study PRJNA422409) | Feces metagenome, whole genome shotgun sequencing project. | isolation source: Chicken feces (3) enriched on wood chips: alkali lignin treatment | host: Gallus gallus | place: USA: Madison | collected 2015-01-15
GATCGGGCTTCGCCACCTGTTCCACCCCCGAGACGACGACATCGCCGAAATGATCGAAGATCGGCTGTTGAGGGCGAAACATGCCCCAGAACTCCGCGCCGAAATTGGTCAGGGCGAAAAGCGGCACACCGGCAGCCGCCAGGCGGCGCACCAGATCATGCGTGCCCGGCATTGCATGGGGCAGAGTTTCGGGAAAACGCGCGGCATAGGCCTCGATCAGCGGCGCATGGCCTGGATGGCGCGAGAGAAGATCGGCCATGATCTCCGCCAGGGGGCGGCCTTCGTCAGCCTGGAAATGCCATTGTTCGGTGACGACATTGGCGAGGAACCAGTCCAGTTCCCCCTCGTCCGCGATCAGCTTCGCGAAAAGGTAGCGCAGGTTCCAGTCGAACAGCACCCGGCCGATATCGAACACCACCGCGCGGGGGCCATCGGAGGAAAGGCGCGCATCAGCCACGCAAAAAGCCCCCGGAAATCCGGAGGCCCTTCGCACCATCATGGCCGCGAACGAATCGCGGCGCTGCCGGCATCAGCCCTGGCGGGCCTTGAAGCGGCGATTGGTCTTGTTGATCACATAGGTGCGGCCACGGCGACGGATCACGCGATTATCGCGGTGACGGCCCTTGAGCGACTTGAGGCTGTTGACGATCTTCATGGTTCAATGTTCCAAACAAGACGGCACCGGAAGCGTCCCCCGGTGCCGGAAATTCAGGCTGTGCCGTTACGGACGCATGGCAGCCGAGTCAAGGTCGCAAGACCCCGTCAGGCCGCCCGGATAGCGGGTTGCCCCATCGCGCCGAGGCGTTCTTCCCATGCCAGCGCGTGCCGGACAATAGTGTCGAGATCGTCATGGAGCGGCTGCCAGGGCAGTGTCGCCATGATGCGGGCATTATCCGCCACCAATGCATCGGGATCGCCCGCGCGGCGGCTGTCCATGATCCGCACCAGCCGACGGCCGCCGACCCGCTCTACCGCGTCCAGCACTTCCAGCACGGAGAACCCTCGGCCATAGCCGCAATTCATGGCGAGCGAGCGCGCCGGATCGGCGATCAGCGCCTCCAGCGCCAGCACATGGGCGGCGGCCAGATCGCTGACATGGATATAATCGCGCACCCCGGTGCCATCAGGCGTGTCGTAATCGCTGCCGAACACCGACACGGCGGCCCGTTTGCCCAGGCTCGCTTCGGCGGCGATCTTGATGAGATGGGTCGCGCCAGCCGTGGACTGGCCGCTGCGCCCCAGCGGATCGGCCCCCGCCACGTTGAAATAGCGCAAGGCCGCGTAATTGAACGGATGGGCGGCCGCGGTATCGGCCAGCATCCGTTCCGTCATCAGCTTGGACCAGCCATAGGGGTTGATCGGATGCTGGGGCGTATCTTCGCACACCGGCGTTCGATCCGGCACGCCATAGGTCGCCGCCGTGCTGGAAAAGATCATATGCGGCACACCCGCCGCCACCGCAGCAGCGATCAGCACCCTGCTGCCGGCGGTGTTGTTGCCATAATATTTGAGCGGATCGGCCACCGATTCGGGCACCACGACGCTGCCTGCGAAATGCAGGATCGCGCGCGTGCCTTGCGCGGCAAAGATTTCCGCCAGCAAGGCCGCGTTGCCGATATCCCCTTCGTAAAAGGGCACATTGTCCGGCACGGCGAAGCGATGGCCGTTGCAGAGATTGTCTATCACGGCCACGGGCCAGCCCGCATCGCGCAGCGCAAGCACCGCGTGGCTACCGATATAGCCGGCGCCGCCCGTGACGAGCACCGGGCAGGAGAGCTTTTGCGAATGCGCGATCATGCAGCAACGCTAGCGCCGCAGGGCAAAGAATCGGTTAAGCGCGCGCGCCTGCGCTCCCCCGCTATTGCGCTTGCAACTTCGCGCGCAATCGGGCGTTTATGTGCCATGCGCAAGATCGGCCCTGCCCTGCTCGCCCCTGTCCTCCTGGCTTTGACGGTGGGGGGATGCGCCAGCACCTATGTCTCCCCGGTGGAAGTGACCCGTTTCGTAGGCGAACAGCCCGCGCGGCTGGGCCAGGGCACCATCGCCGTGCGCGCGGCGCCGGGCGACGGGGTGGAAGAAGGGCTGGAATTCGCCGAGTACCGGCAGGCGGTGGAGGCGGAACTGACCACGCTGGGCTATCGCATCGCGCCAATTGCGAGCGCCGCACAGGTCGCCGAGCTGCGTTTCGGCCGTTATACGGAACAGGAGGCAGGCCGCCGATCCCCGGTGAATGTGGGCGTGGGCGGTTCGACGGGGAGCTTCGGTTCCGGCCTCGGTGTCGGCCTCGGCATCGATTTGTCCGGTCCGCCGCAGCCCACCGTGGCGACGCAGATGGGCGTCATCATTCGCGATAACGGCAGCGGGGCCGCGCTGTGGGAAGGGCGGGCAGCCTTTTCCGCGACCGCCAATAGCGACTATGCCGATCGCAGCGCCGCCGCCGGTCGGCTGGCCCACGCGCTGTTCACCGGCTTTCCCGGCGAGTCCGGAGAGACTATCGAGGTCAAATGACCGACATCATGATCGACGCCGCCTTCGACAGCGGCAATATCGAGGTAGTCCGCATCAACGGGGCCAGCGCCACGCTGCGCATCCGGCGTGACAAGGATTCCGACTTCTTCCAATGGTTCCATTTCCGCGTGGCCGGGGCGGCCGGGCGGGAACTGGAACTGCGGATCGTGGACCTGAACGCATCCGCCTATCCCGCCGGCTGGCCCGATTACCGCGCCTGCGTGTCGGAAGACCGCGATTACTGGGCGCGCACCATGAGTGATTTCGATCCTGCGGTGGATGGCGGCACCCTCACCATCCGCTACTCGCCCGCATCGGATCTGGCCTGGTTCGCCTATTTCGCGCCATATTCGCAGGAACGGCATCACGACCTGATCGCCGCAGCGGCCACGGATGAAGGCGTGTCCTATCGCTGCCTCGGCCATTCGCTGGATGGCCGGCCGATCGACTGCCTGGAACTGGGCGAAGGGGACATTCCCGTATGGCTCTATGCCCGGCAGCATCCCGGCGAAAGCATGGCCGAATGGTGGATGGAAGGGGCGCTTGAACTGCTTTGTGACCCTGCCGATCCGGTCGCGCGCGTGCTGCGCAGCCGGTGCCGGCTGCATATCGTGCCCAATTGCAATCCTGACGGATCGTTTCGCGGCCATCTGCGCACCAATGCAGCCGGCGTGAACCTCAACCGCGAATGGGCCGAACCGAGCGCCGACCGCTCTCCCGAAGTGCTGGCGATCCGCAATGCCATGGACGCGACCGGCGTCCGCTTCGCCATGGACGTGCATGGGGACGAGGCGATCCCGGCCAATTTCCTCGCCGGCTTCGAAGGCATCCCGTCGTGGCGCGAGGAACTGGGCGAGGAATATCGCCGCTATCGCGCGATACTGGACCGCCGCAGCGCCGACTTCCAGACAACACGCGGCTACCCCGTCGCCCCGGCCGGCAAAGCCAACCTGACGATGAGCACCAACCAACTTGCCGAACGATACGGCGCCTGCTCCATGACACTGGAAATGCCGTTCAAGGACCATGACGACCTGCCCGATCCCGAGCAGGGCTGGAGCCCGGAGCGGAGCAAGCTGCTGGCGCGGGATTGCCTCGGGGCGCTGGCGGAGTGGTTGGGCTGAGCCTGCCGCACGCTAGAAGCGGCGCGACAGGCTTATCATGAAGGTGCGCGGTTCGCCCGGGGTTGTGCGGGTGAGCGAGGCTGTCGGGAAATAGCGTTCGTTGAAGATGTTGCGGATGTTGGCCTGCGCGGACCAGTCGCCGAAGCTGTAGAACAGCGCCGCGTCGGCCAGCGTGTAGGCGCCGAGATAGAACGGCGTTGAGGTGGCGGAGGCGGTGCTGGCGGGGCGGCCGCCTTCGTGATGCACGCCAATGCCAGCGCCGAGATTGGCGAGAGCGCCTTCCTGGATCGTATAACGCGCCCACAGATTGGCGATGTGGCGCGGGACGCTAGACAGGCGGGCGCCGACCAGCAGGCGTGAATCCGCTGTCACCTTGGCGTCGAGATAGGTGTAGGCGGCCGTCAGTTCCACGCCCGGCAGCGGGCGCCAGCCGCCTTCCAGTTCCACGCCGCGGGTCCGCTGTTCGCCGGTCAGCACATAGGTGTTGGGCGGCGCTTCGGGCGAGAGGTCGGCCGTCGCGACATTGGTGCGGGTGAGTTCGAACACTGTCGCCATGGCGTGAAGCGTGCCATCGGGCCGCACCACCTTCACGCCGGCTTCGTAATTCACGCCCCGTTCGGGCGGCAATGTCGAGCCGTCGGATGCGCGATAGGTGCCCTGCGGGCTGAAGGATTTGGCATAATTGGCATAGAGCGACACGGCGTTGCTGAGCAGCAGGGTCGCACCGGCGCGGGGGCTGAACGCGGTGTCCACGACCTTGGGATTGGCGACGCCATTATTGTTGATGGCGCTGGATGCCCGGTCCCACCGGCCGCCGAGAGTGACAGTGAAGCGTTCGCCGAGTTTGATGTGATCCTGGAGATAGAAGCCGCGTTGCCGCGTCTCGCTGGCATAGGTGGTGCTGGCCACGTCGGGATCGGGCGCGCTGACGGTGCCATACACCGGATCGTAGAGATCGAGCCAGTATGGGCCGGGATCGAACAGGTTGGTCTGATGGCTGTCGCGCCGGCCGTAATCGAGACCCGCGAGGACATAATGGCTTGCCGGGCCGGTGGCGAAACGCAGGCTGACATTGGTATCGACGCGGAAATAATCGCCGTTTTCGTTGAACGGGCCGTAATAGAACCTGCCGACAGAGCGGAAATCTTCCGAGATGCTGCTGACGAACAACCAGTTATCCCAGCTATTGTGGAAATCCTGATAGCGCAGGGACTGGTGCACCGCGATCGCATCGCTGAACCTGTGATCGGCGGTATAGCCGATATTCCAGTAATCATTATCCTGAACGGCGGGATATTCCCCATCATTGATCGACAGGTCGATCGGAAGCTCGCCATTCGGGTTGGGCAATGCGGTGCCATAGGCGGTGGTGGGCGACCAGGGGTTGATCTTGTCGTCCACATAGCGACCAAGCAAGGTAATGCTGGTTTCAGGCTGGGGCTGCCAGGTGAGCGCCGGGGCCAGAAAGATGCGGCGCTGGCCTGAATAATCGACGAAGAAATCCTGATCGCGATAGGCGGCCGTCATACGGGCGAGCAGGCTGCCGTCGCTAGTGAGCGGCGTGTTGCCGTCCACCTGCAATTCGAACAGATTATACGATCCGCCCGCAACCGAAAAATCGAGAAAAGCATCGTCGCGGGGGCGCTTGCTGACCAGATTGACGATGCCGGACAACGGCCCCTGGCCGTAGAGGCCGGATGCCGGCCCCTTCACCACCTCGATCTGTTCCAGCGCCGCCACTTCCGAGGTGGCGTAGCCCGTGTCGTCCAGCAGGCCGTCGAGATAGGTCGCACCGGAGGACGCATTGAAGCCGCGAATGTTGAAGCCGTCGAAAAAGCCGTAAGTGTTGTTGCGCGACACGCCCGCCACATTGGCCAGCGCATCGCCGAGGCGGCGCACCCCCTGATCCTCCAGCAATTGTTCCGGCAGGACGGAGATGGCCTGCGAGGTTTCGAGAGCAGGGATGTCCGCCTTGGACGCGGTCACGATGTCGCCTGCGCGCAGCCCGGTGACGACGATGGCGCCTTCCCGCCCCGCAGCATCCGCATCGTCGCCTTCCTGGGCGTGGACCGGTCCGGACATAAGGCCCACCGCAGCAGCGGTCGCGAGCGTGATAGCAAGGCGCGTCATCATTCCCCCATATGCAAAGATGCGCGCCCATTATCGCTATTGCTAATCGATTGCAACACGCAGGGTCAGCTAGTTAGAATATCGGCAAGAGGCGCATCGGGGCGAGCACGAGGCTGAAACACTGGGGGCGGAGGGCTGCATTCTGGCAGGAGCTGGGCGAGAGCGCCCGAGATTGTGGAACCGCAAGCGGGGTAAGGGTTTGGGAAGGTGAGCACCGCCCGGCCGGCCGATGGCACGGCCCTGAATGAAAGGAGCGTGCGCCATGAAGAGGATGATCGCCCCCGCCCTGCTGACTGCCAGCCTTGCCCTCGCCGGCTGCGGCAATTCCCGCGAAGATCCTGAGCGTGATACCGTCGTGATCGACGAGCATGTGCCGGTGGACGAGACCGCCGCCGCGCAGGCCAGCGAGACCGTTCCTCCCGCGCCTGACACGGACGCTGGCGTGATGACGAGTGCCCCGGGCGCTGCGCCCACCACCGCGACGGGCCAGCCGGAAACGGTTGCGACCTCGCCCGCGGCCGAAGCGGCCATGAACCGCAGCGCAGAAGCGGGCGGCGCAGCCGGCGATGGCGGACCCCCGCCCTAATGCAGGCGGTCTAGCGGCGCTGCATCAGCGCTGGGCGACCACCCAGCGCAGCGGCTCCGGCCCCGCTTCGGTGCGCAGGCTGGAATTAGCTGTCCATAAGGTCCACGGACGGCCCGCATATTCCGGCTGCAGCCAGTCGCGTTCCAGCCACAAATTGCGCTCTATCCGGTTGGCGATGCCATAACGCCCCTCGAACGCGGCGGAGATGCGCAGCACGGCGGGCTTGCCGGCATGGCCTTCCACCTGGTTGAGGAAGGTGGTCAGTTCGCTTTCCACCTCCGCTTCGCTTACCTTGCCGTCTGGACAATCGTCGCCCAGCGCATCCAGCGCGATGGCTGGTGGGAGCAGATCGCCGTCACGCGGGACGGTGGTGACGAAGTTCGCCGCCTGCCGTTCCGCCGTGATGCACGGATCGTAAGCATGGACCGCGCCGAACATCAGGCCGCTGGCGCGCGCCGCATCCAGATTGCGGGAGATCGCCGCATCGCGACCCTTGGCCCCGCTGCTCGCATCCAGATAGACGAAGCTGGCGCCGATAGCATGAAGGGCGGCGAAATCGACCGCGCCATCGCGTGCGCCCACGACCACGCCCTGCATCGGATACTCTTCGAATGATGGGGCATAATGTTGCAGCCGCCACCAGCCCCAGCCGCCACCAACCAGCGCGACCAGCAATACCAGCCCGGCCAGGCGCCAGCGCCATGCAAATGCCCGTTTCCTGCCCATGAATGCCCGATTCCCCTGTCAGGCTTTGATATGCAGCACGCAGATCAGCGTGAAGAGCCTGCGTGCGGTGGCGAAATCCGTTTCCACCTTGCCCTCCAGCACCTCCAGCAAATGCCGCGTTGCCCGGTCGTGAATAGCGCGGCGCGCCATGTCGATCGTTTCGATTTCCTGCGCGGAGGCCTTGCGCACCGCCTTGTAGTAGGAATCGCAGATCGCGAAATATTCGCGGATGTCGCGGCGGAACCGCGCAAGGCCAAGGCCGATCGTGCCCGCATCGGCCCCCGCTGCATCGCATACGGCCAGCGCCAGCCGCCCTTCCACCACGGCCAGCCGCAAGGTCCACGGCCCGCTATGCCCGCGTTCCACCGCGCGTTGGGGCACGAAGCTGTTATCTTCCACCAGATCGCGCAGCGCCACCGCCCGCTCCTGCTCCACAGCCGGGCTGCGGGACAGGATCGTCGCGTCGTCCAGTTCGATATGCGCGATACGATTGGCCATGGAGGATTCGCTTTCGCAGAGCCTCCGTCATTCCGCAAATGCGAAAAGCCTTATCCCCCCTATCCACAGGCCCGGGGGTTGCCCCCGCTCTTGCCGCGGGACTCGCGAACGCCCATCATGCGCGCATGGCCGAACAAGACCTCCTGATCCGTCCCGACGGGGCGACCGCCGCCGCGTCCGCCGCCCGCGCATTGCCCGCCAATATCGAGGCGGAGGCAGCCTTTCTCGGCGCGGTGCTGATCGACAACCGGGTGCTGGAGGAATTGGCGTGCCCACTGCGGCCCGACCATTTCTTCGAACCGCTGCATGGCCGCATCTTCGAACGGATCGCGGTGCAGATCGACCGGCAGATGGTGGTGACCCCCGTCACGCTGAAGCCCTATTTCGAAGCGGACCCCGCCATGGCGGAGCTGGGCGGCACTGGCTATCTCGCCCGGCTGACCGCCGACGGGCAAGGCCTGCTCGCGCCGCGTGAACTGGCGCAGCAGATCTATGATCTGGCGCTGCTGCGCGAACTGGTGCGCGTCGGCCGCACATTGGTGGAAAACGCGCTCGACACCAGCCAAGACGTCGAGCCGATGCGCCAGATCGAAGCGGCGGAGGCTTCGCTGTTCGAAGTGGCGGAAGGCGCGGCCGGCAGCAGCGAGGCGGAAAGCTTCCGCGGGGCGACCAACAAGGCGCTGGAGATGATCGAGACCGCGATCAATTCCGGCGGCCATGTCTCCGGCAAGACGACGGGCTTCACCTCCATCAACGACAAATGCGGCGGCCTGCACAGTTCCGACCTCATCATCCTGGCCGGGCGGCCGGGCATGGGCAAAAGCTCGCTGGCGACCAACATCGCCTTCAATTGCGCCGACCGCTGGCTGCGCGACCAGCGCGACGGCGTGGAAAAATCCGTCGGTGGCGGCGTGGCGCTGTTCAGCCTGGAAATGTCGAGCGACCAGCTTGCGACCCGTATTCTCGCCGAACAGGCCGGCATCCCCAGCGAAGCACTGCGCATGGGCAAGATCAGCCGCGACGATTTCCAGCAGCTGTCCTACGCCAGCCAGCGCCTGGCGGAGTTACCCCTTTTCATCGACGATACTCCCGCCCTCACCATCGGCGCGCTGCGCACCCGGGCGCGGCGGCTGAAGCGGCGGCACGATATCCAGCTGATCGTGGTCGACTATCTGCAGCTGTTGCAGGGCAGCGGCCGCGCGCAGGACAACCGCGTCAACGAGATTTCCGAGATCAGCCGCGGGCTGAAGACGCTGGCCAAGGAATTGCAGGTGCCGGTGATCGCCCTGTCCCAGTTGAGCCGCGCGGTGGAACAGCGCGAAGACAAGCGGCCGATGCTGTCGGACCTACGCGAATCGGGTTCTATCGAGCAGGACGCCGACATGGTGTGGTTCATCTATCGCGAGGATTACTACGTCGCCTCGCGCGAACCGAAACGCCCGGTGGAAAGCGACGAGGTGAAGGTGCACGAGGTGCATAATGCCTGGGCGGCGGAGATGGAGCGGGTGTTCGGGCTCGCCGAACTCATCATCGCCAAGCAGCGCCATGGCGCCACCGGCAAGGTCCGCCTGCGCTTCGAGCACAAGGTGACGCGCTTTTCCGACCTGGCGGAAGGCGAATATCAGCCCAGCGACTACGAATAGAGGCAGGCGGCGATCACAGTCCGAGATTGAGCCTGCGGCTTACCGTATAGTCCACCAGCGATACGAGGAACCAGCTCGCCTGCCAGCGGGCGCGCGTGAACCAGGATACGCGCCGCAATTCCGCGGCCGTGACCGGGCGGGCCTCCTGCCAGTATTCGGCCAGCATCTCCCGCATGCGGGTGGCGAGCGCTGCATCCTCTATCCGCAACACGATCTCCAGATTGAGATAGAGACTGCGCAGATCGAAATTGGCGCTGCCGGCATAGACCGCATCGTCCAGCACGATCAGCTTGGTATGGAGCTTGCGCGCCGAATATTCGCGCAATTCCGCCCGCGCCCGCAGCAGCTTGCGGTAATACGACCTCGCCGCACCGACCGTCGCCCCATTGTCGGACCGGCCGGCGAGGATCAGCCGCGCCTGCCCCGCACGCGCGATCCGGCGGATGCGATGCGCAAGCCGGTGAGGCGGGGAGAAATAGGCCATCATCATGTCCAGCCTGTTCCCCTGCACCAGATCGTGACTGACGGAGCGCGCCCAGCTGGACAGGCCGCGTGTCGGGCCGCCGATCAGCAATTGCACCGCGCCATCCCCCGCATCCCATTCGCGCACCAGCCGGCGGATCGCCTTGAACTGTCCACGCGGATTGCGACACCATCGCCACAGTCCTTCCGCCCAGCGATCGACCCGTTCGACCACCGCGCCTTCCACCATGAAGGCCAAGTCCGTCCAGCCATCCTGCCCATCGCCGGCGAAGTAATCATCTTCCACATTGAAGCCGCCCAGCATGGCGATGCGGCGATCGGCGACGACGATCTTCTGGTGGTTGCGGATCAGGTAGCGACGGCCCCAATGGGCCTGGAAGCAGCAGAACTGGCCGCCCGCCGACAGGAGCGGCGCGAAGAACGCCGCATCGGCATCGGCCCCGAAACCATCGACCATCACCCGCACATCGACGCCGCGCCCCGCCGCGCGGGCCAGCGCGTCGCGCACCGTCACGGCCGATTCGTCCGTCGCGAAGATGTAGAACGCGATCAACAGGCTTTCCCGCGCGCCTTCGATCAGATCCATCAGCGCATCCATGCGCTGCCGGCCGCCGGGCAGAAAGGTCAGCACATGGCCCTGCGCGTCGAGAGTGAACGGTGCCGGGTCGCGGCGCTCGCCTGCGGAGGGAATGGGCGGAAGCATGCTGCTTCCTAGCAGGCCTGCGCGCTTGCGAAACCTTGACCGGCGCGCCAGCTTTCCCTATCTGGCTCACTTTCCATACAAGCCGTTATTTACGGAGTGCCCCATGGCGCGCGTTACCGTCGAAGATTGCGTCGACAAGATCCCGAACCGTTTCGACCTGGTGTTGCTGGCTGCCCAGCGCGCGCGGGAGATTTCGGGCGGTGCAGAACTGACCGTTGACCGGGACCGGGACAAGAACCCCGTCGTGGCCCTGCGCGAGATCGCGGAAACCACCGTCCGTCCCAAGCACCTGCATGAAAGCGTCGTCCAGTCGCTGCAGCGCGTCCTGCCGGATGAAGAGGATGAAGCGGACGAAATCGGCTCGCTGAGCCAGTCGGCAGAGGCGATGCGCCTGTCCGCCGCGGCGCCTGCTCGTTCCACTTCCGTGGGCGGCGATTACGAAGGCTGACGCCGGGCCGAGAGCGGCCACCGAACGAATGGAAGGGGCGGCGCTGCGGCGCGGCCCCTTTTTCATATGCGTCCAGCATGTGACACGCCCGGCCGGCCGATTGCAAAGCCGGTGCACGCTGCGAAAGTTACCCTTGCATTGCCAGGAAAGGGTCCGGGATGGCGGTCATCGCCATTTACAGCGTCAAGGGAGGGGTCGGGAAAACGACCCTGTCGGCCAATCTGGCGTGGTGCGCCGCGACCATATCCTGCCGTTCCACCCTGCTCTGGGATCTCGACCCGTCCGGCGGGGCCGGTTTCCTGCTGGGGCTGGACGGCCAGCGCAATAGCGGCGCAGGGCATGTGTTCGAGAAGGATGCCGACCCGGAGGCGCTGATCCGCGCGACACATTTCAAGCGGCTGAAGCTGCTGCCCGCCGATGAAAGCCTGCGTGAGGTGGACCGCCTGTTCGCCCGGCTGGGTAAGCGCAAGCGACTGGCGAAGCTGACGGAGGGGCTTTCCGGCAAATACGAGCGGATTTTCATCGATTGCCCGCCCGTGCTGAATGAAACGAGCGCGCAGGTGGTGCGGGCGGCGGATTGCATCATCGTGCCGCTGCCGCCCTCGCCCCTGTCGAGCCGCGCCTTCGACACGGTGGTCGCCACGATCAGGCAGCATACCAAGCGGCATCCGCCGGTCCTGCCCGTCCTGTCGATGATCGACATGCGGCGCGGGCTGCACCGGGATGCGAGGAAGGAGCATCCGGACTGGCCGGCCATACCGCTCGCCAGCGCGGTGGAACAATGCGCGGTGCATCGCCAGCCGGTGGGCGCCTTCGCGCCGCACACACCCGGCGCGCGCGCCTTTGCGCAGCTATGGGGCGCGGTGGAACGCAAGCTGGTGGAGAAGAAGGGGTAGCTGGCGGCGGATTGGCTGGAACACCTTCAGCAATGAGGCGGGCGTGTTTCACCGCGAAGGATTGCTTGCCCGGCGCAGGAAAGTGGCGGGGAGAAACCCTGCACTAACGTGACACCTGTGATGGGAAAAGTTGGTTTTCGGCGCTTTCAAGGAACAGCGCGAGCCTGGCTGTGCGCGGGCGAGTAGGAAAGCGCATCGGGTGCCGGAATTGCCCTGACGGCACGGCGGCGGGCGGTTGAGTCACACGAAGACACGAAGTCACGAAGATAGGGGAGCTTGCGGCGGAGCCGGCAATTATTTCTTGGATGTAGCGGGAGGGCGAACGGGTCTGTTCGCCGAACCAGCTTGGTGTCTTCGTGGCTTCGTGTGCGAACCGAAATAGCCGGCCGACCGCCCAGCCGGGTCGGAAACATGGGCCATCACCGTTGGCGAGAAGGGCTGTGGCGGGTGCCGCTGGCGCGGATTCGAGGGGACGAGCGGACCGGGCAGTCGGCCACATGTCGCCGCGCCGGAATGAAAAGGCCGGACCTGTCGGCCCGGCCATTTCGTATCAGGCGCCCTGAGGGGCCGTGCCGCCTTCCCCGAACCGCTTGCCCGCCTTGGGAATGGCGGAGCCCTGGATCGGACGGACGGATACCGTGCTCGGCTGATCCGGCCGCTCGATACGGCCATTGTCGAGCAGTTGCCGGATTTCCTCGCCGGTCAGCGTTTCATATTCGAGCAGCGCCTGAGCGAGGAGATGGAGCTGGCTTTCGTTTTCGCGAAGCAGCGTGTCGGCGCGGTTGTGGCCACCTTCGACCAGGCCGCGAATCTCCGCGTCGATCACCTTGTTGGTTTCATCCGACATCATGGTGCGCTGCGACCCGCCCATGCCCAGATAGCCTTCCTGCTGGCTTTCATATTGCAGCGGGCCGAGCTTTTCCGACATGCCCCATTTGGTGACCATGTTGCGGGCCAGATCGGTGGCATACTGGATATCGGACGCCGCACCGGAACTGACCTTGTCATGGCCGAAGATGATCTCTTCCGCCACGCGGCCACCCATGCTGACCGCCAGATTGGCGTGCATCTTGTCGCGGTGATAGGAGTAATTATCCCGTTCCGGCAGCCGCATCACCATGCCCAGCGCACGACCGCGCGGAATGATGGTCGCCTTGTGGATCGGGTCGGACGCAGGTTCGTGAACCGCGACGATGGCATGGCCGGCCTCGTGATAGGCCGTCATCTTCTTCTCGTCGTCCGTCATGACCATGGACTTGCGCTCCGCGCCCATCATGACCTTGTCCTTGGCGTCCTCGAACTCCTGCATCGCGACAAGGCGCTTGTTGCGCCGCGCGGCGAGAAGGGCGGCCTCGTTCACCAGATTCGCGAGATCCGCGCCGGAGAAACCGGGCGTGCCGCGCGCGATGGTGCGGGCATTGACGTCGGGCGCCAGCGGCACCTTCTTCATATGGACGGCAAGGATCTTCTCGCGCCCTTCGATATCCGGCACGGGCACCACGACCTGACGGTCGAAACGGCCCGGGCGCAGCAGCGCGGGATCGAGAACGTCGGGACGGTTGGTGGCGGCGATTATGATGATGCCCTCATTCGCCTCGAAACCGTCCATCTCCACCAGCAGCTGGTTGAGGGTCTGTTCCCGCTCGTCATTCGAATTGCCGAGGCCGTGGCCGCGATGGCGGCCGACCGCGTCGATTTCGTCGATGAAGACGATGCAGGGCGCGTTCTTCTTCGCCTGTTCGAACATGTCGCGCACGCGGCTGGCGCCGACGCCCACGAACATTTCCACGAAGTCCGAACCGGAAATGGTGAAGAACGGCACCCGCGCCTCACCCGCGATGGCGCGGGCGAGCAGGGTCTTGCCGGTGCCGGGCGAACCGACCAGCAGCGCGCCCTTGGGAATCTGGCCGCCCAGCTTGGAGAAACGCTGCGGATCGCGCAGGAACTCAACGATTTCCTGCAATTCCTCGCGCGCTTCGTCGATACCGGCAACGTCATCGAAGGTGACGCGGCCCTGCTTTTCCGTCAGCAGCTTCGCCTTGGACTTGCCAAAGCCCATGGCGCCCGAACCGCCGCCTTTCTGGACCTGACGCAGCGCGAAGAACGCGATGCCGAGGATCAGCAGGAAGGGCAGCATCTGGATGAGGATATAGACCAGCATATTGGTCTGTTCCGGCGCGGTGCCAGCGTAGCGGACGCCATTATCGTCCAGCAGCTTGGTCAGCCCTTGATCATTGGGCACAGGAATTGTGCTGAAGCTTTCATTGTTCTTCAGCGTGCCGGTGATCCGGTCTGGCGCGATCTGCACTTCCTGCACGCTGCCTTCGGCCACACGTTCCCGGAAATCGGAATAACGCAGCTGCGTTCCCGCCGGCTCTTTCGGGCCGCTGAACATGGACACCACCAGCAACAGGGCGACGAAGATGCCGCCCCATACCAGCAGGCTTTTCATCCATGGGTTGCCGTTATTTTCCGGTTCGCGATTCTCGGGCATACAAGTGGGGCCTTTCTTGCCCCGCAATGTAGGCGCCAGGAAGTGAATGGCAAGCTAACGCTCTACCGTACGGGCACGGGCGGCCACCAGCCGTTCCGACAGGTCGGCGCCCTGCTGGCCGGTGATCTGGAACAGCGCTTCGAACTGGTCGCCGGAAGCCACCTTTTTCACCTCATCCGGCAGGGCCTGCTCCACCGCCAGCGGGGCCACGCCGCGCAAGCCGGTGTCGCGGGCGCCAGCCACGATGAAGATCAGCGCCCCGCTGGGCGCGCGGAAGCGCGAGATATAGCCATAATCGCGGTAATAGGCCGGGGAGGCGAGACTGCGCGCTTCTTCGCTGACATAGCGTTGCCTTGCGGTCTCATCGATCAGTTCGTCGTAGCTTTCGCCGATGCGAAACCCGCTGGAGGCGAAATTGATATCCTCCAGCAAGTGCATCCCGCTGAACAGCCCGACATATACGACGTTGAAATAGTTGAGCATGTCGGGTTCAAGCTGGGATGCGGCCAGCACGCTGACCTGCCGCCCCTGGCTGGCGAGCAGGGGGGCCAGTTCCGACAGGCCATAGGCGCTGGAAAATGGCAGGTAGTTCAGCCCGACATCTTCCGCATTGCCATAGCGATCAGGCATCAGTTCCTGCATCCGCATCAAATCCGTGGGGGAGCCGACCCGGAAATCGCGGATAAGGCGGCCTTCTTCCGGCCGCACGGGATCGATCTCCCCGAACATGTAGTAATCGCCCAGCACGATCAGCGTGGGGCGTTTCGAATCGAACAGCGGCTGCCAGATGGCGTTGGGCCGGGGCGCGCGGGCGCCGCCGCCGCTATGGCCGATCCAGAAGGCCGCCCCTGCCAGCACCAGCGCCGCTACGACCGCGCCGAGCAGCGGAACGCGAAGCGCCAGCCGGCTGAAACGGCCTGACGCAGGTTCCGGCAGCGCCGCTTCCGGCGACACGGCGCGCTGCAGGCGCAACGCATAGGTGCCGGCGGGAACGGTGAGGCGTGGCTGCCCTTCCGAAGAATCCTGCCCGTCATAATGATCGTCGAGCCGCTTGCGCAGGCGGTGGATATAGACCCTGACCGTGGCATCATCGGCGCTGGTATCGGTCTGTCCGAACACGGTTTCCGCAATTTCGGCCTGCGAAGCAGGAGGGGCGGCATTCCCCCGGGAAGCAAGGAAATCGAACAATTCGAGCAGGCGCCCGCTTTCGCCCAGCGCACCGCTGCGGCGGAGGCGATCGACCTCTTTCGCGAACTCTTCCCGCTCGATCGTGTCGCGATCTTCCGCCATGGAAACCCTGCCCCTGATATGCCCGATTGAGTGGGTCTGCGGCCATGTAACGCCGTGTAACGCGCGCGGAATAGCGCAATATCGGCGCTGTGACGAGCGATCTTGCCGACGAGCCGCTGCGCCAGTAGCTTCGCGGGCGATGACACTGCCCCGCACGACCGCGCTATTGCCGACACGCCTGGTCGAAAAACCGTGGGGCATGGATCGACTGCCCGCCCCCTTCGATGCGCCGGACGGGGCGCGGATCGGGGAGATCTGGTTCGAGCCTGCGCCCGAACTGCCCGATCTGCTGGTGAAGTACCTGTTCGTCGAGGAACGCCTGTCAGTGCAGGTCCACCCTTCTGACGCGCAGGCGGTGGCCGCGGGGCTGGGGCCGCATGGCAAGGAGGAATGCTGGCTGGTGGTCGCGGCGGAACCGGGGGCCGAACTGGGCATCGGTTTCCGCGACACGGTCGATGCCGGGGCCATGCGCGCGGCCGCGCAGGACGGATCGATAGAGCGCATGCTGGACTGGCAGCCCGTGGCGGCTGGCGATGTCCGCTACATACCGGCTGGCGCCGTCCACGCCATTGGCGGGGGCGTTTGCATTCTGGAGGTGCAGCAAGCCTCCGACATCACCTATCGCCTGTATGATTATGGCCGGCCGCGCGAATTGCATCTGGACGCCGCCATCGCGGTTGCGCGCGGCGAACCGCATGACACCGCCTGCCGCGCGCATCTGCCCGACCGGCCCGGGCTGGTGGCGCAGGGTCCATTCTTCCGGATCGACATCGCCTTTGGCCCCGCGACGGAACGCGGCGCGCACGCTGCCGTGCTGGCCATTCCGCTGGACGGCGCGATTGCTATTGCCGGAGAGGAAGTGACCTGCGGGCAATGCGCCATCGCCCTCCCCGGTCAGGCCATCGCCATTCCCGCAGGGGCGCGGTGCCTGATCGTGCGGAGGATCACCGCCCCTTCCACTGCGGTTCGCGACGAGCGATAAAGGCGGCCATCCCCTCCCCCTTGTCCTCCGTCGCCGCCATCAGCTGAAACATGCGGCGTTCGAGCAGGATGCCCTGATCCAGAGGCAGTTCGAAGGCGGCGTTGACCAGTTCCTTCGCCGCCATGGCCGCCAGCGGAGCGGTTGCGGCGATCGCCTCCGCCGCCTCCATCGCATGGTCGATCAGCTCCGCAGCGGGCACCACGCGGGCGACCAGCCCGGCACGCTCCGCCTCCGCCGCATCCATCGTGCGGCCGGTCAGGATCAGGTCCATCGCCTTCGCCTTGCCGACCGCATGGGCCAGACGCTGCGTGCCGCCCATGCCCGGCGGAACGCCGAGGCGGATTTCCGGCTGGCCGAAGCGGGCGTGATCGGCGGCAATGGCAATATCGGCCATCATCACAAGTTCGCACCCCCCGCCCAGCGCGACCCCGTTCACGGCGGCGATCCACGGCTTGCGCACGGCCCGGACCAGATGGCTGGTCCAGCGCGCGAACATATCCTCGCGGTAGAAATCCGCCGCCGGCTTGGCCGCCATTTCCTTGATGTCCGCGCCGGCGGCAAAAGCCTTCTCGCCAGACCCGGTGACGATGGCGCAGCGCTGCGTTTCATCCGCTTCGAAGGCAGTGAAGGCGGCGATCAGATCTTCCAGAACCGCGCTGTTCAACGCATTGAGCGCCTGCGGCCGGTTTATGGTGAGGAGGGTGACGGCCCCGCGCCGTTCCACCAGGATGGTTTCATGTTCCGCCATGCCATGTCGTCCTTTCGCGCAAGCTGCGACGCTGGACATAGAATGGCAGGGGCCGGGCTGCCAAGCACCGGCCCGGCCTTGCTTCCATCTGAGGCGGTGGACCGGGCGCCTAGCCGCGATAGACCCAGTATTCCGGGCCCATCCGCCCTTCCATTTCCGCCAGACATTCCTTGTGAATCTCCCGCACCCGTTGCGGCGTCATCGCATCGGCGGGGTCGATTTCCTCAATGGTGAGGGTCGACTTGTCCTCATAGAGATGTTCGCCGGTCAACAGGGCGCGATCATTATAGGGCCAGATGAAAGCCTGCCGGCTGGAGACGAGATAGAGCCCGTCATCCTTGTCGACCTTGTGGCCGATCTTCCGCAATTCCGCGCCGGTCGACATCTGGTGGAACCACATCTCGTCCGCGATGCCCCAGTCGGCCACGGCAATCTTGTCGCCCGAATTCCACAGCACGATGTCGCCGATGCTGGAATAGAAATCGAACACGCCCTTGCGCCCTTCCACCTGAAAGGGGCTTTCGCCCCAGGTGATGTGATAGCGCGGATTTTCAGCCATCATGTCGGGCGCGGTGATCTCCTCGAACATGGCGGCGCCTTCCAGATGAACGTGGCGCCAGTAATTGAGCAGGATCGCCCGGTGCAGCGGGTTTTCCGTGCGTTCGTAAAGCTCCAGCGTCGGGTCCATGCAGCGATAGACCTGCGCTTCGTACTGGCTTGCCATTTTCCCATCCTTTCCGACCGGCCCGTATCGGACCGCGAAACAGGCATAGCGCGCAAGCACCGCGCATTTCACGCGCTATTTGAAGGGGACCGCCGCGCGGCGGCGAAATGGGGGGAATGGTGAGCCCTGCTGGGTTCGAACCAGCGACCTACTGATTAAAAGTCAGTTGCTCTACCTACTGAGCTAAGGGCCCGCGGGATGTGCCGCGGCGGCTCACCTAGGGACGGGCCGGTGGCCGGTCAAGCGTGCATGAAGCTGAAGCAGCGAGAGACCCGTCACCGGATCGCGCCAATGGGGCGCGATGGCGGCGGCGGGGCCGAGCACGAAGCTGCGTTCCCGGAACAGCCGGTGGGGTATGGTCAGGTCTTTCGCATGGAAGGCGCCGCCGCTCCACAACACGATATCGCAATCCAGCGTTCGCGACCGCCAGCGTTGCCCGATCGACTTGCGGTCGAAAGCCTGTTCCAGCCGCTTGAGCAGGCGCAGGAACTCCAGCGGATCGCAGGATGTGGCGACGATGGCTGCCGCGTTGGCATAGCGCCGCAGCGACGGGCCGACGGGATCGCTGGCGATGATCGGCGAAAGGGCCAGCACGTCCACGCCCTCGCGCTGAAGCGCGGCAATGGCGGCGGAGATCACGGCGCGCGGTCCGCCATGGCGGACATGGCGCATGTTGGATCCCAGCCCGATCAGATAGGTTTGCAGCGCGCCTGTCATCCGGCGCCCTATGGCATTGCCGAGGGGTGGAGAGAAGCGCATTGAAGCTGGGCAGGCAGTGGGGGATTCAGCGTGACGCAGGGAGCAGAGAATATTCGCGGAGCCGAGCGGTTCGAGGCCCTGCACGCGCTGTATGACAACAAGCAGCAATGGGTGCGCCATTACGAAACGCTGCTGGCGCAGCTGACCCCGCTCAGTACCACGGCCAGCCTCGCCCTGTGCGCCTATCTGGCGGAGAACCGGTCGCAGATCGACATGGCCCGGCTATATCTGCTGCTGCCGCTGGCGCTGACCGGTTTCGCCCTGTGGTTCACATGGTGGTGCGATGCGGAGGTGAAGCGCCAGTTCCGACAGATCGTGACGGCTGAGACGGGCATGGGCTTCTACGATATCGAGGTGGAAGGCGAACCCGTGCTGCCGGCGATGTACAAGGATTCGCCCGTCACCACGCGGCCGATCGTATGGGCAGGCTATGCCTCGCAGGCGATCAGCCTGCTGGTGATCGTCATCGTGGCCGTGCTGCTGCGCTAGGCGCGACGCTCAGACATCCTCGCACAGCCGGCCGTAAAGTTGCGGGCGGCGGTCGCGGAAGAAGCCCATGCCGGCGCGGTGGCGGGCAGCGCGGGCGAGGTCCAGCTCCGCAACCAGCACGCCGCTTTCGCCCCGGCCCATCTCCGCCTGGAAATCGCCCCATTCATCCGTGATGAAGCTGTGGCCGTAGAAATCCTGGCCATGCTCCATCCCGATCCGGTTGGCGGCGATGATGGGCATGCAATTGGACACGGCATGGCCGATCATCGCACGGCGCCACAGGCGGCTGGTATCGAATTCCGCATCATAGGGCTCGGACCCGATCGCCGTTGGATAGAACAGCAGTTCCGCCCCCATCAGCGCCATGGCGCGGGCCGTTTCGGGATACCATTGATCCCAGCACACTCCCACGCCGATGCGCGTGCCGGCCACGTCCCACACCTTGAAGCCCGTATTGCCGGGGCGGAAATAGTATTTTTCCTCGTAACCCGGCCCATCGGGAATGTGGCTCTTGCGATAGGTGCCGAGGATTTCGCCGCGATCGTCGATCATGGCGAGGGTGTTGTAATAATGATGGCCGTCGCGTTCGAAGAAGCTGGTCGGGATCGCCACGCCCAGCTTGCGCGCCAGTTCCTGCATCGCCACCACGGAAGGATGGTCCTGCGTAGGGCGGGCGAGGGCGAACAGGGCCTCGTCTTCCTGCTGGCAGAAATAGGGGCCGGAAAACAGTTCGGGCGGCAGCACGATGCGGGCACCGCGAGAGGCGGCCTGTTCCACCAGGGCGGAGACGGCGGCGATATTCTCCCGCTCGTCCCCCGAGCCGAGGGCGAGCTGCAGTGCGGCGACGGTGATCGTGGTCATGCGCTGCTATCTAGTCCGCATGGCGGCGGGCACAAGCGAGGGAATCAGCGGGCGACTTTGCGGAACAGCAGGGTCATGCGGTCGCTTTCGCCTATGGCATCGAGTTCAGCGCGGCGGGCGGCATCTTCCCCGGCGCCGCGATAGCCGGGCGGCAGGGTCCATACCCCGTCCGGCCAATCGGCAGGATCGCGCGGATTGGCGTTGATCTCGCTTGATCCCACCAGTTCGAAGCCGTGGCGGGCGAACAGGGCGACGACATCCTCCTGGTTCAGATAGCCCTTGCTGCCATCGGTATAATCCGCCGGTGCATCGGGTTTGGAACGGTGCTGCTCCACCCCCAGAAGGCCATCATCCTTCAGCAGCCGGTGCATGGCGGCGAGGCTGGGTTCGAGCCAGCCGAAGCGCATCATGTTGTGAACTTCGCGGAAGATCAGGACACGGTCGACCGTGCCGTTCAAATCTGCGGGCAGATCGGCGACATTGCTGCCGATCACCTCCGCCCCTTCACCGCCGACCCATTCCCGCGCCTGGGCGGGGAGCTTGTCGCGCGTGCCGCGATACATGTCCCAATAGCCGGTCAGATCGTCGGAGAGGTCGGGGTTGAGGCCGATATAGCGGCCATCCGGGCCGAGATAGGGGATGAGGACGCGGCTGAACCAACCGCCGGCGGGCATGTAGTCCACCACCGTCATGCCCGGTTCCACCCGGAAGAAGGCCAGCGTTTCGGCCGGATGGCGATAGGCGTCGCGGGCGCGATCTTCCGCGCGGCGCGGATCGGCCAGCACCTGCGCCATGGTGGGCGAGGCAGCGGCTTCCTGCGCCGATGCGGGGGCGATCGCCGGAACGATGCCCGGGGCGGCGGGGATGGCGGCCAGACAGGCCGCGACGGCGAGGAGCTTCATGCGCATGGTCACTCTCCCGAACGAGGAAGGCCAGCCTATCCTGACGGGAGCGGATGACAAGCGGGCATGGCATTCCCATCTGACCCGCAACAAGGAGAGCAAGATGGCAGATACGGAAACGGCAATCGTGGCGGGCGGATGCTTCTGGTGCACGGAGGCCGTGTTCCGCGACGTGATAGGCGTCAGCGAGGTGGAAAGCGGCTATATCGGCGGCGACGTGCCCGACCCGACCTACAAGCAGGTGTGCAGCGGCACGACCGGCCATGCGGAAGCGATCCGCGTCAGCTATGATCCGGCGATCATTTCCTATGCCGAAATGCTGGATGTGTTCATGGGCACGCATGATCCGACGCAGCTGAACCGGCAGGGCAATGATGTGGGGACGCAATATCGTTCCGCCATTTTCCCGCTGGATGACGGTCAGCGAGCCGAGGCGGAGGCCGCCATCGCCCGCGCCGACGCCAACCATCCGGGCAGCATCGTGACGACCATCGAAGGGCCGGCGACATGGTATCCGGCCGAGGATTATCATCAGGAATATTGGGAAGGCGAAGGGCAGCGAAATCCCTATTGCCTGGCGGTGATCCCGCCCAAGCTGGCCAAGCTGCGCAAGAGCTTTCAGGCGCGGGCGAAAAGCTGATCCGGCGCGGAGGGCGGATGGCGCAGGATCAGCCGGCTTGCCAGCGGGCGATGAAGAAACCGTCGAGGCCGCCTTCATCGGGCAGCATGCCAGGATCGGTGCGAACCCAGCCTTCGGACGTGGGTTGCAGGCCGGCGGGCAATTCGGCCGCTGACACAGGATCGGCGGCGAGCCCTGCGGGGGGAGCGGACGCCTGCCCTTCCCCCTCCGCCCGTTCCAGCGAGCAGACGGCATAGACCAGCCTTCCACCGGGCGCGAGCCAGCCCGCCGCCCGTTCCAGCATCCGGCGTTGCAGATCGACCATGGCGTCGATCTGGCCGGCGCCGATGCGGTGGATCACATCCGGATGGCGGCGCAGCGTGCCCGTGGCAGTGCATGGCGCGTCGATCAGGATGGCGTCGAAGCGCCTGTCAGCCTGCCATTCCAGCGCATCGGCTGCGATGATGCGTGCCTCCAGCCCGGTGCGCGCCAGATTGTCACGCACAAGGGCGAGCCGCTTCTCGCTGATGTCGAGAGCGGTAACCTGCCAGCCGGCCGCCGCCAGTTGCAGCGTCTTGCCGCCAGGCGCAGCGCAGAGATCCAGAACATCGCGCCCCTCGCCCTGGCCAAGCAGGCGCGCGGGAAGCGTGGCCGCGAGATCCTGCACCCACCATCCGCCATCCTCGTAACCGGGCAGCGAATCGACCGGCGCGCCGCGTGGCAGGCGCAGATGGCCGGCGGCCAGCGACCGGCCGCCGAGTTCCGCAGCGAGACGTTCGGTATCGTCCCAATTCCGCAGAGCCAGATCGAGCGGCGGCGGCGATGCCATGCCTGCCGCAATCGCTTCAGCGCGAGCGCCCCAGCGCGCCGCGACCTCCGCCGGCAGGGTCGGCACGGGCGGCAGGGCGGCGTGCCCGCGCACCAATGCGCCGAACACCCCATGCGCCAACCTGCGCGGGCCGCCCGTCAGCAAAGGCAGGCCAGTGCCGACGACGGCGTGGGCCGGGGTATCGAGCCGCAGCCATTGCGCCAGCATCAGGCGCAGCACCATGCGGGCCTTGGAATCGGGGGCCAGATTCTGGCGCGTGGCGCTGTCGATCAACGCATCGAGATCGGTCAGCCAGCGCAGCGTTTCGCCGGCGATGGCCCGCGCAAGGCCGCGATCCGCCGCGCCCGGCACCCCGCCCATGGCCGAGCGGTCCGCCATGTCCAGCGTTTCGCCCCGCCGCAGCACGGCATCGAGTAGGCGAAGGGCCGCACGGCGGCTGGGCAATCCCGGTGTGTTCGACATGTGCCGTCCACTAGCAGGATGGGGGCCATGGGAAACAGGTTTCGCACCGGCCCCAATCCGATTGCGATTTGCGGGCGAATGGCCCATCCTGCCGGCATGACCGATCGCGCAACGCATCGCCCGGCGGATTTTCGCAAGCCATCTTACTGGAGCGATGCGCCCATCCCGGCACCCCGCGCCCCTGCGGAAGAAGCACTGGAAGACGGCCCCACCCGTTATGGCGACTGGGTGAAGAACGGCATTGCGATCGATTTCTGACGTAACTTCACGGGTCTGCCTCGAATTGGGACGGCGGATTCTTGAGACTCGAAAAAGTTAATCCCCCATTTACCAAATCACCTGAGCCCGGGCGACCGCCTGGGCGGATTAGCTCTGTCGTATAGCTGCAATCCATTCAGGGGGTGCATTGTGAAAACTTCTTATATTCTGTCCGGTCTGGCCGGTGCCACTCTCGGCCTGGCCGCTCTGTCGGCTCCGGCTGCTGCGTCCACCACCATCACCGGTGAAGTGTCGAACATCGACGCTCGCGCCAGCGATCCGGGCCTTGTCGTCCAGGCCAATCCGGTCGCCTTCCCGTCCTTCACGCTGAACAATGTCGGCGATTACGCCGACTTCACCGTGTTGACGATCGGCACCCGCGAAGGGTCGGTGGAATTCGACGATCTGTTCTCCTATCCGATCACGGCCACCTTCACCTTCTCCTCGCCCGCGGGCGCGACCGGCCCTGCCGTGACCGGTTCCACTTCGGGCTTCATCCAGCTGTTCACCAGCTGCGGCATTATCAACGGCGGCTGCGGCCGGGTGGAATGGAATGCTCCTTCGGTGTTCAACTTCGGCACCGGCGGCCAGTTCTCGGTCGAACTGTTCGACACGACCTTCGGCACCCCGGGCACGGCCAACGTCACCGGCCGCTTCACGCTGCTGGCTCCCGGCGTTCCGGAACCCTCGACCTGGGCTCTGCTGATCCTCGGCTTCGGCGCGGTTGGCTTCATGATGCGTTCGTCGCGTCGCCGCCAGAACGTGACCGTTTCCTACGCCTGATTCCCACAGGCAGGATACAAGCGCCGCCGACCCCGATGGTCGGCGGCGTTTTTTTGTGCGGGTTTCCGGGGCGGGCGCATGGCCCGGCGACGGGTGAGGTGCAGGGAGCCCGAGGGAGGGTTTAGCGGTGGCCGCGATCAGGCGGGCAGCGAAAACCAGCCCGCCAGCTCGCGGCGCACCAGCGCTTCCAGCATATCCATGCCGGGTGCCCCGTCGTTGAGGCAGGACAGGGCGGCGAATCGCTCGCCACCGGCGCCCAGAAATTGCTCCCGGCCGCGGATCGCCAGTTCTTCCAGCGTTTCCAGGCAATCGGCTGAAAAACCCGGCGCGGCGACGGCGATGCGCCTGGTGCCACGGCGAGCCTCTTCCTCCAGCACCGTGTCGGTCGCCGGTTCCAGCCATTTGGCGCGCCCGAAGCGGGACTGGAACGTCGTCAGGCAGCGCAGGCCGGGGCGTGCGAGCGCCCGTTCCAGCAGTCGCGCGGTTTCGAGGCATTGCGCCTGATAGGGGTCCCCCAGCCGCGCCGTCCGTTCCGGCATGCCATGAAAGCTGAGCAGCAGCGCCTCCGGCACGAAATCGAGCGCATCGAGCTGTGCGCCAAGATCGCTGGCCAGCGCAGCGATATAGGCCGCATCGTCGTGATAGGGCGGGAGGGTGCGCAAGGCTGGCTGCCAGCGCATCGCGGCCAGCGCTTCCCCCGCCTTGTCCACCACCGTTGCCGTGGTGGCGGCGCAATATTGCGGATAGAGCGGGGCCAGCAGGATGCGGCGGCAACCGGCCTGCATCATCGCATCCAGCCGCGCCGGGATGGAAGGATTGCCATAACGCATGGCCCAATCGACCCGCACCGCTTCGCCCAGGCGGGACTGGAGAGCGCGGGATTGCGCGGCCGTGATGGCGGCGAGCGGCGAGCCGTCTTTCGTCCATACCTGCCCATAGGCGTGGGCCGATTTGCGCGGGCGCGTGTTGAGGATGACACCGCGCAGGATCGGCTGCCATGCCAGCGGCGGTATTTCCACCACGCGGCGATCGGACAGGAATTCCGCCAGATAGCGCCGGACCGAACGCGGATCCGGCCCATCGGGGGTGCCGAGATTGACCAGCAGCACGCCGATCCCGCTGCCATTGGCGGGATTTTCGGCGGGCGAAGGGGGTGGCGGGGTGATCATAATCCGCCCGATAGCAGGGGCAGGCGCCGCAAGCGAAGCCCCGTTGCCGAAAACAGCGCATTGGCGATGGCGGGCGCGACCGGGGCGACGGACAGGTCTTCCGCATCGAAAGGCGCAGCGTCACTGCGCAGAAGGTCGATGCGGATTTCCGGCACGTCCGACAAGGTTGGCAGGTTCAGCGACCCGAGCCGGCCTTGAACGGGCAATCCGCCCTGATATTGGGCGGCAGAACCCAGCGCCAGCGCGACGCCTTGCAGCAGCCCGCTTTCGATCTGCTGCAACGCGATGTCGCGATTGACGACGCGGCCGATATCGACCGAGGCGGCGAGCCGTTCCACCCGCACCCCGCCCTGCCCGGCGACAGCCGTGGCGACCAGCGCGATTCGCCCGCCGCCGATGCGGTGGCAGGCCAGCCCCTGGCCGCTGCCCGACTGCCCCCCATCCCATTCGCTAAGCCGCGCGGCGCGTTGCAGGCAGCGCACCAGGCGCGGATCGGCCCCCAGCATCGAGATGCGGTAGGACAGCGGTTCCTGATCGTTGCGATGGGCAACCTCGTCGATGAAGCTTTCCACCATGAAGCAGGTGTAGCCATGCGCATTGCCGCGCAGGCGCCCCGACGGCAGGTCGATCGAGACCGGCACATGGTCGATGGCGATATCGGGAATGGCATAGGGCGGCATCAGCCCTTCCAGCGCCAGCGGATCGGATGTGCCCGCAACATCCGCAATGGCGGACCAGCTGGATTTGCCGGCGAACAGGCGCCGGCCGAATTCCAGCGCGGCGGGGGGCATGGCGACGCGGGCACGCAGGGATGCGATGCGCCCTTCCGCGCCGATCTTCGCCGCCAAGACCGCCGCGGCCGGGGGCCGGGGGCGCGCCATGATCTGTTCCTGCCAGCGCGACCAGACCAGCTGCACCGGCCGCCCCAGTTCCCGCGCGATCAGGGCCGCTTCGATCGCATGGTCATGTTCCAGCCAGCGGCCGAACCCGCCGCCCGCCGGCATCGGGTAGATGACGACATCGCGCTGTGACAGGCCGAGCGCGCGCGCGGCGGCGGCGCGGGCCTGCTGCGGCGCCTGGCTGGCGACCCACAATTCCAGCCTGCCATCGGTGAGGCGGGCGGTGCAGGCCGCCGTTTCCATCGCCCCGTGGACGGCCGGTTCCACATCGTAGCGCAAGGCGAGCGTTGGCGGGTCGAGCGCGGCATCGCCCTGCCCGCGTTCCGCCACGCGCTGCGTTGCGCCGCGCCTCACGCCATCGTCCAGCGCCTCAGCGATTGCCGCACTGTCTGGCGGGGAGGCGGCGCGGAAGCGCGGGGCCATGGCGGCAACGGCCTGTTCCGCCGCCCACCAGTTCGTAGCGGCGGCGGCAAGCCAGCGCCTGTTCCTCACCACGCCGACCAGTCCGGCCATGCCAGCGGCGGCGGCACGATCGAAGCTGGACAATTCCGTCTGCCCCACGGGGCCGTGGCGGATGGCGGCATAGACCATGCCGGGCAGGCGGACGTCGCCTGCGAACAGGAAGCTGCCATCCACCTTCGATGGCAGGTCGAGGCGGGGATAGGGCAGGTCCCGCCCTTCCGCTTCCGCAAAGGGCGGCGAGGGGTCTGCCGGCGCGACGGAGCGGAGCGGCGCGGGATCGGGCGGGGTCAGCCGGGCAGCTTCCTCCGCCAGTTCGGCGAAGCTGGCCCGCCGGTCGCCATGGATGATGAAGCCGGACGCGGCATCGCATTCCTCCCACGCGACGCCCCACCGCTTCGCCGCCACCATGGCGAGCATGGCGCGCGCCGTTGCGGCAGCCTCCCGGCAAGGCTGTTCATAGGCATCGAGCGAGGTGCCTTCGGCCGTGGCGGTGAACCGTTCCGCCTCCGCCCAGCGGCGCAGCAGCAGATCGCCGGGATCGTCCGCCAGTTGCGGCACCAGCGGGCGCCATAGTGGCGCCCAGCGCGCCGCGAGCGGATAATTGGCGTAGGCGGCGCTGACGGGCGCGGGTTCCACCGCGATCTGCCGCCAGTCCGCCCCCAGCTCCATCGCAGCGACCTGCGGCAACAGGGTGGTGACGCCCTGCCCCATCTCGATCTGCGGCACCGCGACGGTGACGACGCCATCGGATGCGATCTTGAGCCAGGCGCCGAACGCCGCCTCCCCCGCAGCAGGCGCGAGCGGCGCGGCATAATCGCGCGGCAGGAGCTGCCACGCGACCAGCAGCCCGCCGCCGGCCGCGGCGCCGATCAGCAGGCCGCGCCGCGTAACCTGCATGAGCCTGCCTGCATCCTCACCGTTCGTTCGCGTCCAGCCATGCGGCCAGCCCGGCGGCGATCGCGGCAAAAGCCTGCGCCTGCGGGCCATCCCCTGCCGCAGGGGGCTGCCCCGTATCGCTGGCGATGCGTATTTCCATGGCGAGCGGCACGCGGCCCAGGAAAGCTTCGCCGAGCGCCCGCGCCGCTGCTTCCGCCCCGCCCTGCCCGAACGGGTCGGAAATCTCGCCGCAATGCGGGCAGGCATAGCCGGCCATGTTCTCGACCAGGCCGATCACCGGCACATGCGCCTGCCGGAACAGGTCGATGGCCCGCGTCGCATCGATCAGCGCGAGATCCTGCGGGGTGGAAACGACCACCGCGCCCGCCGGCTTGAACTTCTGCAACATAGTGAGCTGCACATCGCCGGTGCCGGGCGGCAGGTCCACCAGCAGCAGTTCGGCATCGCCCCAATGCGCGTCCATCAGCTGGCCCAGCGCATTGCCCGTCATCGGCCCGCGCCATGCGATCGCCTTGCCCGGCGCGACAAGCTGGCCCATCGACAGCAGCCGCACGCCGAATTCGCTTTCCACGGGGATCAGCTTTTCCCCTTCCGCCCGCACCTTCTGGTTGGAAGCGTCGAGGAGCATGGGCTGCGACGGCCCGTAAATATCCGCATCCACCACGCCGACCTTGCGGCCCATGCGCGCGAGCGCGACGGCGAGATTGGCGGTTAGGGTGGATTTGCCCACCCCGCCCTTGCCCGACCCGATGGCGACGATCCGCCGGGCGACACGGTCCGCCATCACCGCAACGCGCACTTCCGACACGCCGGCAATGCCGCCGACGATCCGCTGCACTTCATCCTGAAGGCCCGCCGCATCCGCGCGGGACAGGCCGGCGGCATCCACCACCAACGTCGCCACCCCGTCCACGAAGCGGACGGAGCGCGTCCTTTCGGCAAGCGGCTGCGGCAGTTGGCGTTCTATCTCGCTGGCAGAAGTCATATCGCGGCCTGCTAGCGTGGATCGGCGATGCGTGCAGCGAAAACTTGGACGCTGGCCCCTGTTTTTTGCGGGATTGCGACCTATAGAGTGAGACTATGGAACGTACGGGCGGGATGATCGAACGCATAGCACTGGCGATGGCCGGCAAACGCAACCCGTGGGGCAAGCCGTCCGGCGGGTCTGACGAAGGCGATGGCGAGGGAACGGGCGACAAGCCTTCCAGCGAAAATCCGCCGCGCGGCCCGCGCAACCCCTGGCTGCCGGGCGGCGGAACGTCGGGCGAAGGCGATCGCCCGCGCCGTTCCCCCAATATCGAAGACCTGTTCCGCAATCGCGGCCCGGAAGGTCCGCGCAGGCGTGTGGGTGGACCAGGCGGCCCCGGCGGCCCCAATTTCCGCCTGCCGCAGCGGGCCGACGGGAAAAGCTGGCTGCCGCTCGCCATCGGCGGCGTGGTGGCCGTGGCGCTGGCTGTCACCATGGTCCATCAGGTCGGGCCGAAGGAACAGGGCACCGTCACCACGCTGGGCAAATATGCCCGGACGCTGAACCCGGGCCTCAATTTTACGCTGCCCTGGCCGGTGCAGAATGTGACCGTGCGCGACGTGACGTCGATCCGTTCGGAGAAGATCCCTTCCGGCAGCGCGGAAAAGCTGATCCTGACCGGCGACCAGAACCTGGTCGATCTCAGCTATCTGATCCGCTGGAACATCAAGGATCTGAAGCAATACGAATTCCAGCTTGCCCAGCCGGACGAGACCGTGCGCGAAGTGGCGGAAGCCGCCATGCGGGCATCGGTGGCCGAACACCAGCTGGACAGCGTACTGTCGGGCGCAGGCCGCGCCGAAATCGAACAGCGGGTCCATAGCCGGATGCAGGCGATCCTCGACGCCTATCAGGCCGGCATCGCCGTGCAGGGCGTGGAAATCGACAAGACCGACCCGCCGGAACGGGTGGTGGAAGCGTTCAAGGACGTGTCCGCCGCGCAGCAGGATGCCGATGCCGATCTGAACCGGGCCGAAGCCTATGCCCAGCAGGTGCGGGCGCGGGCGCAGGGCGATGCGGCATCGTTCAACCAGCTTTACGAACAATACCGGCTGGCGCCCGAAGTGACGCGCCGCCGCCTTTATTATGAAACCATGGAAAGCGTGTTGAGCAAGACCGACAAAACCATCGTGGAAGCGGACGGCGTGGTGCCTTATCTGCCCCTGCCCAGCCTCGAACGGTCACGCACGCAGGCACAGCCATCCGGGCAGGAGCGGTAGGATGTGGGAAAAATACAAATTCCCCATCATCGCCGCTGCGGTGCTGGTGGTGGCGGGATTGTCCAGCCTGGTGGTTGTGCCGGAAACGCAGCAGGCGGTCGTCGTCCGTACGGGTGAGCCGGTGCGCGTCATCAACCGGTTCCGGCCGGATGTGCCCTATGGTGAAACCGGCGCGGGCATCGTTGCGCGCATGCCATTCCTGGAACGGGTCCAGTATGTCGACCGGCGCGTTCTGGATCTCGACATGGAACGCCAGCAGGTGCTGTCCAGCGACCAGCAGCGCCTTCAGGTTGACGCCTACGCCCGGTTCCGCATTATCGACCCCGTGGCCATGGTCCGCAATGCGGGCACGGAAGAGAATCTGCGCACGCAGCTGGCGCCGATCCTCACCTCCGTCCTGCGGCAGGAACTGGGGCGGCGCAGCTTCGCCAGCATGCTGACGGCGGAACGCGGCAATGCCATGTCGAACATCCGCGATGCGCTGGACCGGCAGGCCCGGCAATATGGCGCGCAGATCATCGATGTGCGCATCAAACGCGCCGATCTGCCAGACGGCACGCCGCTGGAAGCAGCCTATCGGCGGATGGAAACCGACCGCGAACAGGAAGCGGCGGCGATCCGCGCGGGCGGTTCGCGCGATGCGCAGATCATCCGGGCAGAGGCTGACGCGGAAGCCGCGCAAATCTATGCCGCTGCCTATGGCAAGGACCCGGAATTCTACGATTTCTATCGCGCCATGGAAAGCTATCGCCGGACGTTCGAGAGCGGCGATGGCGACAGTTCCATCGTGCTTTCGCCGGATAATGAGTATTTGCGGCAGTTCCGCGGCCGCTCGCGCTAATCGTTCAATCCGTATTCAGCCCCGCTGGCGGCAAACCGCGGCGTGATTGAAAGGACGATCGACCCCACGGGGCCGCAGATGAAGAGGATCAAGAGGACGTGAAGCCTGTGCGCTATTCATACGGTATCGCTTCGGCCCTGCTCGCCGGCGGGGCTGTCATTTCCCTTGTCACCGGCCAGCCCGTAGGCGCCCAAGTGGCACAGAACGACGACCGGCAGATCAGCAACGTCGTTCCCCGCCCCGGCGCGCCGACGAGCTTCGCCGAACTGACCGCGCAATTGCAGCCGGCGGTGGTCAACATCGCGACACGGCAGCGAATCACGGTGAACAACAACCCGTTTGCCGGCACCCCCTTTGCTGATCTGTTCGGCAGCCAGGGCGGCCAGCCGACAACGCGGGAAGCGCAGTCGCTCGGCTCCGGCTTCCTCGTCTCGGCCGATGGCTATGTGGTGACGAACAACCACGTCATCCGGCCGGAAGGCGGCGCGGAGCTGGAGGAAGTGACCGTCACCACCCCCGACGGCACGCAGTATGAAGCCGAAGTGGTCGGCACCGATCCCGAATCGGATCTGGCCGTGCTGAAGATCAGCGGCAAGACGGACTTCCCCTTCGTGGAATTCGGCGCGTCCAACGAATCGCGGGTCGGTGACTGGGTGATCGCCATTGGCAATCCCTTCGGCCTGGACGGCACGGTGACGGCGGGGATCATTTCCGCCGTGCATCGCAGCACCGGCGCGGCAGGCGGCGGAGGCGGCGCGTATGACCGCTATATCCAGACCGACGCCAGCATCAATCGCGGCAATTCCGGCGGCCCGCTGTTCGACATGCAGGGCAATGTGATCGGCATCAACAATGCGATCTTCTCGCCATCCGGCGGCAGCGTGGGCATCGGTTTCGCCATTCCGGCGGAAACCGCCGCCCCGATCGTAGAGAAGCTGATCGCCGGCGAAGCGATCGTGCGCGGCTATCTGGGCGTTCGCATCCAGCCGATGAACGAGGATCTGGCGGCCGCGCTGGGCCTGCCCGAAAACCGCGGCGAATTCGTGCAGACCGTGGTGCCGGGCGAACCCGCCGCGCAGGCTGGCCTGCGCGCGGGCGACGTGGTGCTGACCGTGGATGGCAAGGAAGTCACCCGCGACCAGTCGCTGTCCTTCATCGTGGCGAACATCAAGCCGGGCACCCGCGTTCCGCTGCAGATCATCCGCGACGGCCAGCGCAGCACGGTGCAGGTCACGGTGGGCGAACGGCCGAGCGCGGAAGAGCTGGCGGCGCAGACCTTCGATCCCGATGCGGAAGCGGCCCCCGAAGCGCAGGTCCAGAAGGGCGGCATCATCGAAGAAGCGCTGGGCGTGCAGGTGATCCCGCTGACGGCACAGATCGCGGCTCAGCTGCGCGTCGATGCGAAGCAGGGTCTGGTCGTCGCGGCCGTCGATCCCAATTCCGACGCCGCCCGCAAGGGCTTGCAGCGCGGCGTGGTGATCCTGTCGGCCAATTCGACCGAAGTCGCGACCGTCGCCCAGCTGGAAGCGGCAGTCCGTACCGCCAAGAATGAAGGGCGTCAGGCGGTGCTGCTGCGGGTGCAAGGCCGGGGCGGCCCGCCGCTGTCGGTGCCAATCCGCCTGCGCTGATCGAGCATCCAAACCTGCTGGCAGGTCATGCGCCCTCCGTCCCGCCGGACGGGGGGCGTTTTGCTGTGATGGCCCGGCCCGAGTTGGGAGCGGTGCTGGCTTCGTTCGATTTCTCCCTTGAGAGATAAGGGCGCCCGGGGCGGCGCCTGCCCGGCCCGGCCTTTCCGTGTGACGGAGAGGCGATGTCAGCCCCCCTCCACGCAGTTACCGGCTTCGCATGAATCAGCACTCACGAAGTTCGCCGGAGCGGACGTCGCTGTGGCTTACCGACCGAAGCCATACACAGGGTGTGCGGATGGCTAAGACTTGCTTTTCCCGATGACGATAAAGGCGGGCCGCCCGCCTTTGGGGCCACCGCCCGCTTTGGCTGGACGGAGGGCGATGCCGGCCAGCAATTCCAGCGGGGAACCTGCCCTCAACTCACAATCGGCGGACAGGCAGGGTTCCGGCTGGACCTATGGGAAGGACGGATCGCGGCGTTGTTGCTGCGAGGGGGGCTGGGCCGGCATGACCATCGGCGGGGCCGGGCGGGAACTGTCATTGCCGCCGCGCGAACGGCCAGTGGCCCGATCCAGGAAATCGTCATTCGCGGCCGGAGGCAGGGGAGCGCCGGGGCGCGGCGGCAATTCGCCATTGTCGCCATCGGACTGCCAGGAGGTGTCGCCATCCGGCGCCGGCCCGCGCGGATCCACCGGGTTGCCCTGTTCATCCGTGAAATAATAATCGTCGGACGGGCCGCCCAGCATCCATTCCTCGTCCGGTTCCAGACGCCATTCGGGAAGCTGCAATTCGGTCTGGAATTCTTCCACCGGCCGGTCCTGCACCGCGCGGCGCATATATTGGGCGAAGGCTCGGGCAGGCGCGGCGCCGCCGCTGAGGCCGGAGACGGCCTTCGCATCGTCACGCCCCATCCACACGCTGGTGGTGATCCCGCTGGAGAAGCCGACGAACCAGCCATCCTTGTTGGAACTGGTCGTGCCGGTCTTGCCCGCAACGGGGCGACCAATCTGCGCCGCGCGGCCGGTGCCGGTATTGACCGCCGTCTGCAGCAGGTCGGTGATGCCCGCGGCCACGTAATCCGGCACCAGCTGATAGGTGCGCGTATCTTCGTGCCGATAGAGTTCCCGCCCGCTGGCGGAAACCACGCGCGTGATGCCATAGGGTTCGACCGAGCGCCCCCCGGCGGACACGGCGGCAAATGCCCGCGCCATGTCGATCACCCGCACTTCCGAACTGCCCAGCACCATGGCCGGATTGGTGGAAATCGGCGTGCTGATGCCAAAGCGGCGCGCCATGGAGGCAACTGTGCTGAAGCCCACTTCGTTGCCGAGCTGCGCCGCCACCGTATTCTTGGAATAGGCGAACGCGGTGCGGATATCGATCTGCCCGGCATAGGAATTGCCGGAATTGCGCGGGGTCCAGCCGCCGATCGTGACCGGCACGTCCTGCACCGCATGTTCGGGCGTATAGCCTGCTTCCAGCGCGGCGAGATAGACGAACAGCTTCCACGCGGAGCCGGGCTGGCGCATCGCATCGGTGGCGCGGTTGTAATTGCTCTTCACATAATCCGTGCCGCCCACCAGCGCGAGGACGGCGCCATCGCGGTCGAGGCTTACCAGCGCGCCCTGCGAGCCGGACGGGACATTGGCCTTGAGCGCGGAGGAGGCGGCGTTCTGGAGATCGAGGTCGATTGTGGTCCACACCTCTATGGGTTCGAGACTGTCGTTGGACAGCAGCAGATCGAGCTGCGGCAGCATCCAATCGGTGAAATAGCGCACGGAGTTCTGCCCTTCCTCCTCCCGCAGCTTCACGGCGGAGACATCGACCGAGGCGACTTCCGCCGCGCCAATCATCCCATATTTGCGCATCTGGTCCAGCACGACGTTGGCGCGGCCGACCGCCGCATCCACATCGGCGGTGGGAGAATAGCGGGATGGCGCCTTCACCAGCCCGGCGATGATCGCGGCTTCGGCCGTCGACAATTCCTTCGCCGAATGGCTGAAGAACTTCCGGCTGGCGGAATCGATGCCGTAGGCGCCGCCGCCGAAATAGACCTTGTTGAGATAGAGTTCGAGAATCTCTTCCTTCGAAAACTTCGCTTCCAGCGCCAGGGACAGCACGCCTTCGCGCAGCTTGCGATCCATCGAACGGTTGGAGTTGAGGAAGATATTGCGCGCAAGCTGCTGCGTAATGGTGGAAGTGGCGCGCACCGGCCGGTCATCACGCACCGCGACATAGAGAGCGCGCGCGATTCCGAGAGGGTCGATCCCGAAATGCGACCGGAAGCGGCGATCTTCCACCGCGATCATCGCATTCTTCATCACTTCCGGGATTTCGTTGGAATGGAGCCATTCGCCGTAGCTGGGGCCAAGCGAGACCACTTCCGTCCCGTCGCGGGCGCGCACCACGATGGTCTGGCCGTTCTGGCTGCTCATCAACGCGGAATAACCGGGAATCGACTGCGCGGCGAAATAGACCGCGGTGCCGAGCGCGATGGCGGCCAGAAGTACCACCGCCCCGCCCCATACGAGCAGCCGCCGCGCCCATCGGGCCAGCGCCGATCGTTCCGGTTGCCGGGTTTTCGCCTTGCGTCTGGAGGAGCGCGTGCCCCGTGGTGTAGCCATCTGGCCCCGTCATCTTGCGGCCCGGAATGCAGGCGCCGCCATTTCGACGCCTGCCTGCACGGGCCATTCGGAACGTCGCGTTAACGACCTTGCCGGGGGCGTTACTTGTCTTCGGGAGCGAAATCCAGCGCCGCGCTGTTGATGCAATAGCGCAGGCCGTCCGGCCCCGGCCCATCGGGGAAGACATGGCCCAGATGCCCTTCGCAGCGGGCACAGACCACTTCGGTGCGGACCATGCCGTGCGACGCGTCGCGATGCTCCTCCACCGCCTGCTCCGCTGCCGGGCGGGTGAAGCTGGGCCAGCCCGAACCGCTTTCAAACTTGTCGCCGCCTTCGAACAAGGGCTGCCCGCAACCGGCGCAGCGATAAAGCCCGGGGGCCTTGTTGCCTTCATACTTGCCGGTGAAGGCCCGTTCCGTGCCCGCTTCGCGCAGGACACGGTATTGTTCGGGCGTCAGCCTCTCGCGCCATTCGGCATCGCTCAGCTCTACTTTATCGCTCATCGCTTGGCTCCTCTGCGATGATATGGGCCGACCCGCGCATGCGACAAGCCCGGCCCGGATATCAGGCATTCACATCCGCATATTGGGCAGGCGCGGGAATGCCTTCCATCTTCTCGGTCAACAGCGGGCGGAAGCTGGGGCGGCTTTTCATCACCCGATACCAGCCATGCGCCCCTTCATGCCCCGTCCAGTCGATCCCGCCGAGATACAGCGCCACCGATATCTGCGCGGCGGCCGCGAAATCCGCGAGGCTGAGCTGCGCGCCCGCAACCCAGCGGCGGTTGTCGATCAACCAGTCGAGATAATCGAGATGTTCATGGGCCAGCCGCATCGCCTGCCGCAAGGCGCGGGAATCGGGCGGTTCGCGCAGCACCAGCCGCTTCTTCATCCGTTCGTGGATCAGCGGATAGGTGACATCGGCGAAGAAATTTTCGTCGAACAGGGCGACCAGCCGGCGGATTTCCGCCCGCGCCACGGCGCTGCCCAGGATCAGGGGGCTGCGATCGACCGTTTCTTCGAAATACTCGCAGATCGCCTGGCTATCCGCCAGCGTCAGCCCTTTTTCCTCCAGCCGCAGCACGGGCGTGCGGCCGGCATGGTTGAGGTTGTAGAACGCATCGCTCGCTTCCCAGGGATTTTCCCGCCGAAGTTCGTAAGCGACGCCCTTCTCGCTCAAGACCAGCCGGACCTTGCGACTGAAGGGACACAGGGGAAAACAATGGATTTGCCACATCTGCCATGGTCATGCCGCAAGCAGCGCGCCGCGTCTACTGCGTCGCGCGCTGATCGGCCGGTATATCCTGCAAGGCCGTGAGGCAGGGCGGCATGATCCGGTCAAGACTGTCCCTTTCCCCCAGCCGCTGCGCCTCCTGCGTCAATTCCGCCCGCACCGCCTCGCGGTCCATGCCGGTATCGTCCATCACCTTCGCGATGGCCTGCACGAAATATTCCCGGCCGCGCGCGCCGATGGGCGGATAGGTGAGCGCCTGCGCATCCCCGACCTCCTGCCCATGAGCGACGAGCGCGAAGGCCGCTGAACAGCGCAGCAACATCCTGTGCTGGAGCGTCAGCCCCTGCGGCGCCTGCGCGAAGATCGGCAATGGGGCCGCCACGGCCGAGAGGGCGAGGGCTGCAACGGCAGCAGGGGCGATCAGCGACTTCATCATCATGCCCGGCCCCTAGGCGTGCGCGGCTGAACGGCAGGCATCAGCCCACCTCGTTCGCCTTGCGCCGCGTTTCGACGAAATTGTCGCGCCGGATTTTCTCGAAAGCCACGCGCTGGTCATGACCGGGATCCGGCGGATAATCGCGATAATCGGCGAGGATTTCATCGAACAGTTCCGCCACTTCTTCCCGGTGATCGGGATGGGTGAAGATGTTGGCGCGGTTTTCGCGAATGCCTTCCAGAATGCGGGCGCCGATGACGTCCGGTTCCATCCCATATTCGTGGATGCCTTCCAGCCGGTCCACCGCCGAGCGATCGACCGGCTTCATCGCGCCTTTCAGCGCATCGGGCCGCACATCGTCGCTGGCGTAGATGTAGCTTTTGACGAGACCGGGATGCACCGCCGATACCCCGATGCCGTATTGATACATCGAGTGGCGGAGCGAATAGGTGAGCCCGCGCACAGCGAATTTGGACGTGTTGTAGATGCCCGGCGCGCCGCTGGCGATGAAGCTGGCCATGCTGGCGGTGTTGGTGATGTGGCCGCCCTTCACCTCCCCCGACAGCGCCCGTTCCTTCATGCGCGGGGCGAAGGTCTGCACGCCATTGATGACGCCGTGGAGATTGACGCCCAGCACCCAGTCCCAATCGTCATAGGAACTGTCCTCTATCGTCTGGAAGAGGTTGATGCCGGCATTGTTGAAGAGCAGGCTGACCGGGCCGAACTCCGCCTCCACCCGGTCGGCAGCCTGCCGGAAGCCATCGCGGTCCATCACATTAAGCTGGACGCCCATGACCTCGCGATTGTCGAGCGAGGAGAGCGCCTTGTCGATGGCGTCCTGCCGGATGTCCGCGATGGCCACTTTCGCCCCCGCTTCCAGCAGGTTGCGGACGATGCCGATGCCGACGCCATTGGCGCCGCCGGTGACGAAGGCCGTACGGCCGGCAAAATCGATCATTCGCGCATTCCTTATGCAGCAGAGCCGGCGGCGCGGGCATCCATGGCCAGAACCGGATTGTCCGGGCCGGTCTGGCGGCCGGCGAGGAAATCGTTGAGGATGCGGCGTTTGGAGAACAGCCAGCGGCCATCCTGCTTCACCGCCTCGTCCTCATAGATGCCGAACGTGCCCATCTTCAGGCTCTTGCCCGGGCCGTCATTGGCCATTTCGTACCAGAAGGCGGTGATCCAGGCCCGGTCGCCCTCGATGCGGATCGCGCTATGCGCCAGTACGTGCCGCAGCACGGCCGGATTGCCATCCTCGTCCTTATAAACGGTGGCGATCCGTTCCTTGAAGCTCTTGGCCATGGCGCGGATATTCTCCCGCCCCCTGGTGGCGCCGCTGGCGAATTCGAGTTCCCCATCCTCGATGAAGGTGTCGGCGTAAGTATCGAAATCATTGTAATCCATCGCGAAGAGATAGCGGGCCATCAGATCCTCTATCTCCGCGCGATCGGCGGCATATTGTGCATCATAGGTCTGGCGAGAGGCGGTCATGCAAGGCTCCTGAAAAAGGGATAGGATGCGTCAGCGGTCGAGCCGCTGCTGGCGCGCGATTTCTTCCGCGTGGGCGGGATTGCGGAACAATCGTTCGAAGGTGCCGCGATATTCCGGGTTTTCCGGCCGATGGCCGGGCACGGCGGCGACCATCGCGCCCGCCCGATCCCGCACCCCTGCGGCGAATTCGGAATGGGTCATGATGAACAGTTCATCCGCCAGGATGCCTTGCAGGACGCGTTCCCCCACTTCTTCCTTCGTCATGAACAGATGGCTGAAATCCGCCGATGCCTGCCGGGCCTTGTCCGACACGGCATAGCCGGTATCGGCATATTCGGCCGGTCGGGTGCGCCCGGCATCCGCGATATTGGACTGCACGGCACCGGGGCAGAAGGCGGAACAGATCACGCCGCGATCCTGCAATTCCGCGCGCATCGATTCCATCAGGCCGACCACGGCGGATTTGGCGGCGACATAGGTGGCGGCGCCCGCATGGGGGACCATCCCGCTCATCGATGCAGTGGAGACGATATGCCCGCCCTGCCCATGCGCCAGGATGCGCGGCAGGAAGGTGACAATGCCGTTGATCGTGCCGCCCAGGCATACTCCCAGCGTCCAGTCCCAATCGCCATAGGTAGCCAGTTCCACCGGGCCGAGCGCCGCGACGCCGGCATTGTTCACCAGCACATGCACCGGGCCGAAGGCGGCTTCCACATTGTCGGCGGCGGCGGCGTAGGCCGCGCGGTCCGTCACATCGAGCTTGAGGCCGAGCACCTTCTCCCCACCATCCAGCTCCGCCTGAGCGGCGAGCAGGTGATCGTCGCGGATATCGGCGATGGCGACATTCATGCCGGCGCCGAGCAGCGCCTTTGCTATGCCGAGGCCGATCCCGCTCGCCCCGCCGGTGATGAAGGCCGTCTTGCCCGCCAGATCCTGCATAGGTCGTCGCTCTCCCGAAACGGCGCCTGTCGTTGCGACGCCTTGCGACAAATTTTGGTTTCGCACAGGTCTAGTCAGGTCCTAGAAACCCTCGCAAGCGGAAAAAACAACGCGCCCGAGGGAGCCGGGCTGCCAGAGGAGAGAGACTCTATGGCGATAGCGCCCTCAGCATCCGATCTCGCAGCCAGCACCGTTTCCGGCACGGCCGACGACAAGGCCGCATCCTGGCCCAGCGAGCGGGCGGGCTTCTATGCCCTGTTCTGCATCATCTTCGCGACCTTCCTGACCTTCTTCGACCAGACGGTGTTCGCCATGCTGGCCGAAAAGATGAAGGGCAGCTTCGGCCTGTCCGACGCCGCGCTGGGCTTCGTGCTGGGACCGGCCAGCGTGATCGCCTTCGTGTTCGTGGGCATCCCGCTGGCGCGCCTGATCGACATATTCCCGCGCAAATATGTGCTGTCGGCCAGCATCGCCGTGCTGGGCACGATCACCGCGCTGGGGGGCCTTGCGCAAAGCTTCGGCCAGCTGGTCGGCACCCGCCTGTTCGTGGGCGCGGGCGGATCGGCCAATGGGCCGGGTTCCTATTCCATCCTGTCCGATTTCTTCCGCCCGATGCGCATTCCGCTGGTGTTCGCGTTGCTGCAACTCGGCTTCATCCTGGGGCAATCGCTGGGCACATGGGGCGGCGGGCAATTGATCGCCTGGACCTCCACCTGGCCGGAAACCAGCGAGTTTGCGGGTCTTACCGTCTTCAACTGGCAATGGGTGCTGGTGATGATCGGCGCGCCCGGCCTGCTTGCCGCTATCCTGTTCCTGTTCGTGAAGGAACCGCGCCGCCGATCCCCGCCGGAATCCGCGCGCCTGGTGCCGAGCAACGCCTCTTTCGGGCGCAAGCTGCTGGCCTTCACCGGCTTCGACGCGGTGCGGGCCATCAATATGCGCGGCGCGACCTACTGGCCGCTCTTCGCCGCGCTGGCGCTGTCGGCGATCGAGAGCCAGGGCCTGCCCGCGTGGCGCGTCCCCTTCATGGCGCGCACCTATGGCTGGGCGGAAAACGAGATTGGCAATGTGCTGGGTCCGCTGATCCTGGTGGCGAGCCTGCTGGGAATCACGCTGGGCGGCATCTTCGTGAGCTGGATGAACAAGCGGCACAAGGACGGCAATATCCGCGCCACCGCCATCATCTTCACCTGCACCACCATCTTCGCCATCGCCGCGCCGCTGATGCCAACGGGCGAGCTGGCGCTGGCCTGCATGGCGATCACCGCCATGTTCGGCCTGGCGGGCGCGCCGGCGCAGAATGCGGCGATCCAGCGCATCGCCCCCAACGAAATGCGCGGGCAGGTGACAGCGGTGTACCTGTTCATGTTCACTTTCTTCGGTGCGATGGGCAGTTTCGTGATCGGCACGGTCAGCGACCTGATCGTGGGCGATCCCGACGATCTGTGGGAAGCGCTGCTGATCGTGGCGGCGGTGTTCATGCCGGTCGCGACCTTCTTCATGTGGCGCGCGATCAAGCCCTATCGCGAAGAGGTGGAGCGGCTGGAAGCGCTGGGGCGTTGATGGCGGATGCGAAGCGGGCGTTGACTCGCCCCCGGTCCTTCACCATCGATCGCATGAAGCGCCGAATGGTGAATCCGGGAGAGAGACGACAATGAGCCAGTACCCTTCGCTGCACATGATCATTGATGGCGAAAAGGTGTCGGGCGGCGGCCGCCGCACCTTCGACGTGGTGAATCCCGTCACGGGCGAGGCGATCGGCGCGCTGCCGCTGGCGGAAGCCGGAGACCTGGATCGTGCGCTGGAAGTGGCAAAGGAAGGTTTCCGCATCTGGCGCAAATCCTCTGCCCAGGAACGCGCCAATGTGCTGCAGGGCGCGGCGCGGCTGATGATGGAGCGGAGGGAAGATCTCGCCCGCATCGCGACGATGGAACAGGGCAAGCCGCTGGCCGAAAGCCGCATCGAAGTGATGATGAATGTCGGCCTGTTCAATTTCTATGCCGGTGAATGTTTCCGCCTGTATGGCCGCGAACTGGTGCGCCCCGACGGGCTGCGTTCCACCGTGCGGCACGAGCCGGTCGGCCCGGTCGCGGCCTTCGCGCCCTGGAACTTCCCGATCGGCAATCCGGGGCGCAAGCTGGGCGCGCCGGTGGCGGCGGGCTGTTCCGTCATCATGAAGGCGGCGGAGGAAACCCCCGCCAGCGCGCTGGGCATCCTGCAATGCCTGCTGGACGCGGGCCTGCCGAAACAGGTGGCGCAGGCCGTGTTCGGCGTGCCGGACGAGGTGAGCCGCCATCTGCTGGGCAGCCCGATCATCCGCAAGCTCAGCTTCACCGGCTCCACCGTCGTGGGCAAGCATCTGGCGAAGCTGGCGGCCGACGACATGAAGCGCACCACCATGGAACTGGGCGGCCATGGCCCGGTGCTGGTGTTCGACGATGTCGATGTGGACCGGGTTCTGGAAACCGCCGTCGCCGGCAAATACCGCAATTGCGGCCAGGTCTGCGTCAGCCCCACGCGCTTCATCGTGCAGGAAAATGTCTTCGAGCGGTTCCGTGACGGCTTTGCCGAACGCGCGAAAGCGGTGAAGGTGGGCGACGGGCTGGAAGACGGCATCCAGATGGGCCCGATGGCCAATCCCCGCCGGCCGGAAGCGATGGAACGCCTGCTCGGCAATGCGAAGGACAAGGGCGCGAAGCTGCACGCCGGCGGCGACCGGATCGGCAATCGCGGCTTCTTCTTCCAGCCCAGCGTGCTGAGCGAAATCCCGCTCGATGCCGACATTATGAACGAGGAACCGTTCGGGCCGGTGGCGCTGATCAACCCCTTCCGCAATGAAGAGGACATGATCGCGGAAGCCAATCGCCTGCCCTATGGCCTGGCCGCCTATGCCTGGACCGACAGCGCCGCGCGCCAGCGCCGGCTGGCGGCGGAACTCGAAGCCGGGATGGTCGGCATCAACAGCCACATGATCGGCGGCGCGGATGCGCCCTTCGGCGGGGTCAAATGGTCCGGCCATGGCAGCGAGGACGGGCCGGAAGGGGTTCTGGCCTGCATGGTGGTGAAAGCGGTCCACGAAGGATAAGGATCGCAACACCAGGGGAGAGGACAGGAAGATGGATCAGACAAGCCTGCCCCCGGGCAGCCTCGACCCGGCGATCCGGGATATGGAGGCTGCGCTGGGACGAGAGAACGTCCTGACGGATGCGGAGGCGATGGCCGATCATGGCGATCCCTTCGCCCCACCGGGCGACTGGTATCGGCCGGGTGCGGTGCTGCTACCCGGTAGCGTGGAGGAAGTGCAGGCGGTGCTGCGCATCGCCAATGAACATGGCACCCCCGTCTGGACCAGCAGCCAGGGCCGCAACAAGGGTTATGGCGGCGGCGCGCCGCGCGTATCCGGCAGCTTCACCATGTCGCTGCGCCGGATGAACCGCGTGCTGGCGGTCGACGAGGATTCCTGCTGGGCGCTGGTGGAGCCGGGCGTCCGGTTCTTCGACCTGTACGAACATCTGCGGTCTATCGGTTCGAAACTATGGATGTCCGTCCCCGATCTGGGCGGCGGCAGCGTGATCGGCAATGCGCTGGACCATGGCGTCGGTTATACCCCCATCGGCGACCATTTCGGCAATCATTGCGGGATGGAGGTGGTGCTCGCCAATGGCGACGTGCTGCGCACCGGCATGGGCGGGATGAGCAATCCCCACGCCTGGCAGGTCTTCCCCCATGGTTGCGGCCCAAGCGCGGACGGGCTGTTTTCCCAGTCGAACTTCGGCGTGGTGACGAAGATGGGCGTGGCGCTGATGCCGCCGCCCGAAGTCTACATGCCCGGCTGGCTCACGCTGGACAGCGAGGAACAGTTCGGCCCCTTCCTCGACGCGTTGCGCCCGCTGATGATCGACGGCACGATCCCCAACCAGCCGATGATTATCAATGCCGTGTGCGCCGCCAGCGCATTCTGGGGGCGGGAGGAATGGTACACGGGCGAGGACACGATCCCCGAAGAGGTGATCGACCGGATCGCGCAGACGCCCGGCTTCGGCCGATGGGTGATGCGCTTTGCGCTGTATGGCGACAAGCCGGTGGTGGATCACAACCGCGCCAAGGTGGATGCAGCGCTCGGCTCCATCCCCGGCTGCACCATCACCTACGCCGAATATGACGGGCATGACCTGCCCGAATTCACCAATCCGCATGAACGCGTGCAGGCCGGCATCCCCAGCATGGATCTGGACCGGATGACCCGCTGGTATGGCGGCGAACAGGGGGGCCATATCGGCTTTTCCTGCGCGATGCCGATCACCGGGCAGGATGGCACCGCGATCCGCGACATGGTGCGCGAGCGGCTCAATGCGGACGGGCTGGATTATTCCGGCGTGTTCATCGTGTCCAAGCGGCACATGATCCAGGTCGGGCTGGTGGTGTTCGATACGGAGAACGAGCCGCAGGCCCGCGCTGCCTATGCCGCGTGCAAGGCGCTGGTCGGGCCGGCGGCGAAGCTGGGATATGGTGAATATCGCAGCCATGTCGACTTCATGGACCTGGTCGCCGACCAGTATGATTTCAACAACCACGCCCAGCGGCGCTTTGCCGAAACCATCAAGGACGCGCTTGATCCGGGCGGGATACTTTCCCCCGGCAAGCAGGGCATCTGGCCGCGCGCATGGCGCGAGGCGACAGCGAAAGGAATGCAGTGACTCACGAACTCAGGACCGGCGGCGATCGCGGCTATCTGCGCATCGCGACGGAAGAAGCCTTCGCCACGCAGGAACAGTTTGACGCCATCATGCGGCTGGTGAAGGAAGGCCGCGCCGACAAGGGCACCGTCAGCCTGTGGGGTTTCTATGGCACCAGCCCTTCGGAACGCACAACCTTCATCCGGGAACGCCTGCTGGACCTGGGCGAACTGCGCATCCAGGCCATGGACGAGGCCGGCATCGACAAGGCGGTGCTGGCGCTGACCAGCCCGGGCACCCAGTCGCTGCACGACCCGGAAGAGGCGAAGCGCATCGCCCGCAACGCCAATGACCAGCTGAAGGATGCGTGCGAGCGTTATCCCGACCGGTTCCACGGCATGATCGCGGTCGCGCCGCTCGACCCGGAATGGTCGGCGCAAGAATTGCGGCGCGGCAAGGAGGAACTGGGCTTCCACGGGGTGCAGATCAACAGCCACACCCATGGCCATTATCTGGACGAGGAGCAGTTCGACCCGATCCTGCGCGCCTGCGCCGATCTCGACCTGCCGCTCTATATCCACCCGCAAGGCCCGCCGGACGAGATGATCGGCGACATGGTCGGCGCCGGGCTGGACGGTGCGGTGTTCGGCTTCGGCGTGGAAACCAGCTATCACGCGATGCGGCTGCTGACGACCGGGGTGTTCGATCGTTATCCCAACCTGCAGATGATGCTGGGCCATGGCTGCGAGGGGCTGCCTTACTGGCTGTATCGCCTGAACTACATGCATCAGGCGGGCATCCGTTCGCAGCGTTACCCGCGCCTGAAGACGCAGCAGCATGACCTGTTCCATTACATGCGCAACAACGTGCTGGCGACGAATAGCGGCCTCGCCTTTTCCCCCGCGATCAAGCTGATGATCGAGGTGATGGGCGAAGATCGCGTGATGTATGCGATGGATTATCCCTATCAGTACCTGCCGGACGAGGTGTGCTGGATGGATGACATGGACATCAGCGACGCGCAGAAGAAGAAGTTCTTCCAGACCAACGCGGAACGCTGGTTCAAGCTCTAGGAGACATGCGATGACGACCTATGCGGTAACGGGTGCTTCGGGCCAGCTCGGCAGGCTGGTGCTGGATGAATTGCTGACGAAAGTCGATGCTTCCCAGGTGGTTGCGCTGGTGCGCGACCCGGCCAAGCTGGCGGATTATGCCGCGCGCGGGGTGGATGTGCGGCAGGCGGATTACGATGCGCCGGAAGGTTTGCCGGAAGCCCTGCGCGGGGTGGACAGGCTGCTGCTGATTTCCGGCAGCGCGCTGGGCGAACGGCCCCGCCAGCACAAGAATGTGATCGAGGCGGCAAAGGCCGCGGGCGTGGGCTACATCGCCTATACATCCATTCTGCAAGCGGACCGCACCCCCATCAAGCTGGGGGAAGAACACCGCGCGACGGAAGCCATCCTGAAGGATGCCGGTGTTCCCTACGACCTGCTGCGCAATGGCTGGTATAACGAGAACTATGTCGGCAGCCTGGCCGCGCAGGTCGATGCCGGGGTCATCACCGGCGCTGCTGGCCAGGGCCGCATCTCTTCCGCCACCCGCGCCGATTTCGCGGCCGGCGCAGCGGAGGCGCTGGTCAATGGCAAGGGCGGCGACGTGTATGAACTGGCCGGCGACGAAAGCTGGACCATGGCGGATTTCGCGGCGGAAGTGTCGCGCCAGTCCGGCAAGGAAGTTCGGTACGAGGACCTGACCGAAGCGGAATATGCGAAATCGCTGGAAGCGGTGGGGCTGCCCGATTTCGTGGCCCGGATCGTCGCCAATTCCAATGCCAGCACCGCACAGGGCGCATTGGAGAATGATGGCCGCACGCTGAGCCGGCTGTCGGGCCGCCCCACCACGCCGATCGCGCAGACGATCGCCGCGGCGCTCGGCAAATAACCCTGGGCAAATAGCCAACGAATAACGAACTAGCCCGCCCCGCATCGGGTGGCGCCGGAGGGGAAAGTGCAGATGGCGACAACCGCCGAAGAATCGCTCAAATCCGGACAGAAGGTGACGCGGGCGGGCTGGTATGCCCTGACGCTGGTTTCGGCGGCGCAGGCGCTCAGCCTGCTCGACCGGCAGATCCTTTCCATTCTGGCGCCCAGCATCTCCGCCGATCTGGGCATCGGCGATGCGGAGATCGGGCTGCTGTATGGCACACTGTTCGCACTGTTCTATGCCTTGTTCTCCCTGCCGCTCGGCCGGCTGGTGGACGGATGGGTGCGGACGCGGCTGCTGGCGATCTGCATTACCTTCTGGTCGTTTTCGGCGGGCCTTGCCGCCTTTGCGAGCGGGTTCACATTACTGGCCCTGTCGCGGCTGGGCGTAGGGGTGGGGGAAGCCGCATCCCAGCCCGCCGCGAACAGCATCATCTTCGACGAGTTCCCGCGCGAGAAACGCGGCACCGCCATGGCGGCGCTGGGCATCGCCACCGCGCTGGGGCTGGGCCTGTCCATGACGCTGGGCGGCGTGGTGGCGCAATGGTGGGACAATCTGCATATCGGCAGGGATGCGCCGCTGGGCTTTTCCGGCTGGCAATTCGCCTTCCTGGTGGCATCGCTGCCCGGCTTCCTGCTGGCCTATCTGATCTTCCGCATGAAAGAGCCGGAACGCGGCCGGATGGACGGCATCCCGGCCCGTGAAGACCCCCATCCCTTCAAGGCCAGCGCCGCCGTGCTGGGGGCTGTCACGCCGGGCGCCAACTGGTTCATGCTGTGGCACCGCCGGGCGGGAGCGGCGCAATGGACCATCAATCTGATCGGGCTGGCGGTGATCCTGATCGTCTGTTTCAGCGCGCTGCATCTCACGCAGCAATTTTCCCCGCGCCCGCCCATCCACGCGCTGGGGATGGAGTTCGACCCCCATGTGCTGCAATGGTTCGTAATGGGTTTCGGCGCCTTCGTGATCCTGAACCTGTTCCAGAGCTTCAAGCTGACGGATCGGCCGGCCTATAACGTCATCCTGTCCCCTTCCCTGATCCTCCTGATGGTGGTGGGCGGATTGCAGACATCCATCAATTACGGCGTGATGGGTTTCACCCCGTCCTTCCTGAACCGCGAATACGGGCTGTCGCCCGCCGCCACCGGCCTGCAATTCGGCCTGCTGGCCGCCGTGCTGGGGATGATCGGCCCGATCGTGGCTGGCCCCCTGTCCGACTGGCTGACCGCGCGCATGGGCGGGCGCGGCCGGGTGTGGCTGACGATCGTTTCGCTGGGCATATCGCCGCTGTTCGGCATCTGGACATACAGCGCCCCCGATGCCACGAGCTTCTATATCAGGTTCAGCTGCTACAGCCTGATCCTGACCCTGTGGCTGCCGCCCATCTATTCGCTGATGTACGATCTGGTGCTGCCGCGCATGCGGGGCATCACCTCTTCGGTCTACATCATCCTTTCAACCCTGCTTGGCCTGGGCATGGGACCGTATTTCGTCGGTATCGTGAGCGACCGGAACGGTGGCGATCTGGGCCAGGCGATCATGTCGATCAATTTCAATGCGCCGATCATCGTGGTGCTGCTGCTGATCGTGCTGTTCCGGATCAACCGCGACGAAAGCACGCTGCTGGAGCGGGCGAGAGCCGGCGGGGAGCCTGTATAATGCCTACCGTTCGTGAAGCCGCCTTTCGTGTGTTCGAGCATTTCGGGGTGGATCGCCTGTTCGGCAATCCGGGAAGCACCGAATTGCCGATGCTGAAGGCGATGCCCTTCCCCTATGTGATGGGGCTTAACGAAGCGGTGGTAGTGGGCATGGCCGATGGTTATGCCCGCGCCAGTGGCCGGCCCGCGCTGGTCAACCTGCACAGCGCGGCGGGCACGGGACATTCGCTGGGCAATCTGTTCACCGCCTGGAAGAACAACACGCCCGTGGTGGTCACGGCCGGGCAGCAGGCGCGATCCATCCTGCCCTACGACCCCTTCCTGTTTGCCGAACGGCCGACGGAATTTCCGCGCCCCTATGTGAAGTTTTCGGTGGAGCCGACCCGCGCACAAGACGTTCCGATGGTGCTGGCGCGCGCCTTCGTGACCGCGATGACCCCGCCGATGGGGCCGGTATTCGTGTCCATCCCCGTCGATGACTGGGACCGGGAATGCGACTGGCCCGAACTGCCCGAACTGACGCTGCGCACCCTGCCCCACCCGGACGGGATCGCGAAGCTGGCGGCGATGATCGACAAGGCGGAACGTCCCGCACTGGTGATCGGCACCGGCTGCGCCAATAGCGGCGGCTGGGACGCGGCGATCAGGCTGGCCAAAAAGGCCGGGCTTTCCGTCTGGGCGGCCCCTTATGCCGCGCGCGAGACCTTCCCCGAAAACCATCCGCAATTCGCCGGTTTCCTGCCGGCATGGCGCGACCAGATCCGCGACCTGCTGGCGCCGCATGACGCCATATTGGTGGCAGGTGCGCCGGTATTCACCTATCACGTCGAGGGCGAAGGGCCGCACTGGCCGGAAGGCGCCGTGCTGGCGGCGCTGAGCGACGATCCGCAGCATCTGGCCGCGCTGCCGGGCGGCAGCGGCGTGCTGGGCGATGTCGCATCCGGGCTGGATGCGCTGGCCGGACGGGTGAAGACGCGCGGTTTTGCCGGCACCACGCATCAGCAGCGCCAGCCGGAAGCCGCGATGACGGCGGCCTATGTCCTGTCGCGCGTCGCCGCGCTGCGGCCGGATCAGGCCGTGATCGTGGAAGAAGCGCCCACCGCGCGCGGCCCGGTGCATGACACGCTGCCGATCACGCGCGAAGGCGGCTTCTATACCTGCGCCAGCGGCGGGCTTGGCTATTCCCTGCCCGCTGCCGTTGGCGTGTCGCTGGGCCAGACGGACAAGGTGATTGCCGTGCTGGGCGACGGGGCGGCGATGTACACCATCCAGGCCCTGTATGCCGCGCGCAAGGAAGGCGCCGGCCTGAGCGTGCTGATCCTGAACAACGGCGCCTATGCCGCGCTGACCGGTTTTGCCGGGGAGTTCGGCATGAACAGCGTTCCGGGTTGCGACCTGACCGGGATCGACTTCGTGCAACTGGCCGAAGCGCAGGGACTGCCCGCGCGGCGGGTGGATTCGGTGGAAACGCTGGATGCCGCGCTGCAATGGAGTTTCGGGGAAATCGGGCCGACGCTGCTGGACCTTCGGATCGCCTGATTTTTGATACAATTGGGCGGCAGGCGGAAATTGCCTGCTTGCCGCCCGATGAAGCAGTGGCAAAAGCGCGCTCAGCCCGCGCTGCAATGCCGTGCGGGCGCTCTTGGGGGGCAAGGCTTCATGATAACGAAACGTGTCCTGGTAGTGGAAGACGATGCGCTGAACCGCGCGTTGTTCTGCACCGTCCTGGAGGAAAACGGTTTCGAGGTGCAGCCCGTGACGGACGAAAGGGAGGCCGTGGAAGCCGCCAGCCAGTTCGACCCGCATCTCATCATCATGGATATCCAGCTGCCGCATATTTCGGGGCTGAAGCTGATCCAGACATTGAAGCGCAGTCCGCGGCTGTCGCATGTCCCCGTGCTGGCCGTGACGGGATATGTCGGCAGGGGCGAGGAACGGCGCGTGCGCCGCGCCGGGGCCAATGACTATCTGCCCAAGCCGGTTTCCATCCAGCCCTTCATGGCGGCGGTCGAACGGCTGGTGCTGCGGGAGATGACGGACGCGGCCTGACACCGCGCCCGCGGGGAAGATGGCAGGGGAGCCGGTACGCTACAGCACCCGCCACACCCATAGCTTGATCCCGGCGGCGTAGCGCGCGCCTGAGCAGATGAAGATCGACCTGTTCAGCCAGTCATACGGGCCATCGGGAGCGATGAATTCGGGCACGGTGCGGAAGTAATATTCCGCCGGGTCGACCTCTTCCCCCCGCCGCAGCCGGTCCATCACCTCGGGCGGGCCGTGGCGGAGGCCGCGATTGCGGATCTGGATCAGCGCGCCGTCATCCGTTTCGATAGCGTAGATCGCATCGGCGACCGTCACCCCGTCGGGCCGAGTCAACTGCCAGTCCGCCGAATTGCCCATCAGCCTGCCGCTGATCCGGGGCCCCTTCACATAACCGCCCGACCGGATCGGGATGATGCGGCGGGTGCCGTCCACCACCGTCCCGATTTCACGCGGAGGATCGAGATCGCCGCCCGCTTCGTAGACAAATTCCAGATCGGGCTTGATCATCGTCAACTCCTCCCTCCATGCTTTTCTGCGATGGTTCAGACTAGGCGCGATAGCTTGCGGCGCAAGCGAATCGCGCGCAGAAAGCGCGCCGACGGATCGAGAGGAGAGTTTGATGGCCGGTGATCTTTACGCGGACTATGTCATCGTCGGCGCGGGCAGCGCGGGCTGCGTGCTGGCCAGCCGGTTGACCGAAAGCGGTGAATTCAACGTGGTGCTGCTGGAGGCTGGCGGCGATGACAGGCCGACCAGGGAACCCGGCCAGTTCATGTCCAACATGATGATCCACACGCCCATCGGTTTCGGCAAGACGCTGAACGACCCCAAGGTGAACTGGCTGTACCAGACCGAGGTGGACGAGGGATCGGGCGGCCGCAGCCACAAATGGCCCAAGGGCAAGGTGCTGGGCGGGTCCAGCTCCATCAACGGGCTGCTCTATATTCGCGGGCAGGCCGCCGATTATGACGGTTGGGCGCAGATGGGCGCGCGCGGCTGGAGCTATGACGATGTGCTGCCTTATTTCCGCAAGGCCCAGCATCAGGAACGCGGGGAAGACGATGTGCATGGCAGCGGCGGGCCGCTGAATGTCTGCGATTTCCCCGAAAAACACCTCGTCAGCGGCGCGCTGATCGAAGCCTGCGTGGAAGCGGGCATACCCTATCGCGACGATATCAACACCGGCGACCAGGAAGGCGTGACTTGGTTCCAGCTGACGATGAAGGGCGGCAGGCGACATTCGGCGGCGGTGGCTTACCTCCATCCCGCGATGAAACGCGCCAACCTGCTGGTGGAAAAGCGCGCCATGACCACCCGCATCCTGTTCGACGGCAAGAAGGCGGTGGGCGTGGAATTCCGCCAGCATGGGGAAACGCGCCGCGTGCTGGTGACGCGCGAGGTGATCCTGGCGGCGGGATCGGTCGAAAGCCCCAAGCTGCTGGAAGTGTCGGGCGTGGGCAAAGGCTCCATCCTGCAGGAACTGGGCGTGCAGCTGGTGCATGATGCGCCGATGATCGGCGAAAACCTCCAGGATCACTACATGATCGGCTGCCAGGCCCGGCTGCGGGAGGACTGGCAATCCATCAACCATCTTTCGACTGGCCTGAAACTGGCCGGACAGGTGGCGAAATACGGGCTGAGCCGGCGCGGCCTGCTGTCCTATGCCGTGGCGCATGGCACGGCCTTTGCCAAAACCCGCCCGGATCTGGAAACGCCGGACGTGCAGATCCACGTCATGGCGGCGAGCATGGATCTGGAGGTGCTGGCGACCACGCAGGCGCTGCAGCTGGAAAAGCTGCCCGGCCTTGCTTCCAACCCCTGCCAGTTGCGGCCGGAATCGCGCGGATCGATCCACGCCCGTTCGCCCGACGCGATGGAAGCCCCGCGGATCGTGCCGAATTACCTGTCCGATCCGATCGACCGGCAATCCGTGGTCGACCAGCTGAAGCTGATCCGCAAGATCTGGCAGCAGCCCGCGCTGAAGCCCTATCTGAAGGAAGAAGGCGACCCCTTCGGCGAAACGGACGAGCAGATGCTGGCCTATGCCAAGCTGGCCGGCGGCACGCTGTACCACCCGGTCGGCACGGTCGCGATGGGCGACGAACGCTATCCCCTGACGCCGGAACTGAAGCTGCGCGGGGTGGATGGGCTGCGCGTGATCGACGCATCGGTGATGCCGAAGATCGCCAGCGGCAATACCAACGCCCCCACCATCATGATCGCGGAAAAAGGCGCGGACATGGTGCTGGCAGACGCGAAGCAGGAAGCGCTGGCCTGATCTTGCGGGTTGCGGGGCGGCCCGAACGCCGCCCCGCCCCGTTCCGGCCTGCTATTGCCCCAGCGTCAGCTTCGCGAACAGGGTGTAGCCCAGCGGATCGTCGCCATAGGCCGCATCCAGCGCATCCGGCTTGAAGAATGTGGCGAGGCTGCCACCCAGTGACAGCCCTGCCTTGTCCCCCAGCGGCAGGGTATAGGCATAGCCGGCCTGAAGCTTGGCGATACGGAACGCACGGTCGTGCAGCGGATCGGCATGATCCGGAAACAGCTCGTCATTCAGCACATTCTCGTAGCGACCGAACAGGGTGTGGCCATCCGCCACATCCCAGTTCGCTTCCGCCAGCCATGCGGTGAGAGTGCCGCCGGGCCGCCGGTTCTTGGCTGAGAAAGCCGCCATCGCGGCAAGGCCCGATCCCGAATTGTAATGGACGCTGGCAGTGGTGCGAGCCTCGTCCTCCCCCGGATGATGCGCTTCCGGCTCCTTGATCCAGCCCTGGCTGACCTGCATCATCCAGTTGGGCGACGGGGCAAAGCTGGCCCGCAGGCTGAAACTGTCGAGCGCCGGGGTTTCGATGCCCCAGCGTTCCTCGTCCGGTTCCTTCCCCCGGAAGGCGGACCCTTCCAGCTGCCAGCCACCGCTGGCAAGGCCCGCCGTGGCCACGCCATAGGTGATGTGGGTCGAATCGAACCAGTGATGGGTGATCGGCGCTTCCGGGTTCAACCGGGCGGATGCGCGGTGCATGAAGGCGGCGGGGCCAAGTGCAGGTTCGCCCACCGGCCCGCCATAGAGAAATGCGGACAAGCCATCCGCCACCTCCACATCCACCCGCGCGGCCAGTTCCATGAACAGATCGTGCGGATGCTGGCGATCGACCAGCGGCTGGCCATTCGCCGTTTCCCCGGTCGAGAACAGGATCGGGTAGCCCCGCGCCGACATCAGCGGTTCGGCGCTGAGCATGGTGCGCAGTTGCAGCCGGGTGGACCCGGCGCTGCGCTGGAGGACGATCATCGCCATGGATTGCGCATAGGCCTTGTCATCCCCGCGCGGGCCGGTCTGATCGGTATAGACCCCCCAGAGATAGCCATGGGCCATGCCCATCCACCCGCCCCCGAGATCGAAATGAAGGCCAGGCATCATGCCTTCCGATGGCGGGAGCAAGGCCGTACCCGAACCGGCTGAGGGTGCCTGCGGCCCATGATCGGAGGGAGCATAGTGCATGTTCCCATGGTCCATGTTTCCGTGGTCCATGGACCTGTGATCCATCGAGCCGTGATCCGTGCTCGCATGATCTGCGGGAAGGGGTGTGGCAGGTGCGTGGCCCATGACCGCATGATCCGCTGCCTGCGGGGCAGCGGCGGCGGGGGGCGTATCATGACCCATTGCGGCATGATCGTGTCCCGCGTGATCGTGTGTGGGGGCGTCGTCGGGTGGGGCATCCGCCCCGGCCTCGGGCGAATGAGCGGTGTGGCTGGCGTGCTGGCCGGCATCATGTGCCCATAAGGGCGCGGGCAGGCAGGCGGCCGCTGCGGCGCCTGCAAGGAGCGTTATCTTCACTGTCGGTAATCCTGCGTTGGTTGAAAGGGGGATTTCAACTCACGCAGGTCGGGGTGGCGGCACATGGGGAGGGACGACATGCGACAGCAGCGCCGCGCAGGTGCCGGGCGGGGCGATTTCAGGCTGCCAAGGCGGCAGAAGCTCAGCCACGGGAGCAACGCCCGGAATACTGCAACCGGGGCACATATGGGCGGCGGAATCGTCCCGGTCCGGCAGGGATGGCCGGGTTTTTTCGTGAAGTCCCGCTTCCTGACCGGAAGCGTGCGAGCCGCCATCGCCATGGGCGGAATGATGGCCCGCAGGGGCCGCGTGGCAGGGGGCGGCATGATCCGCAGCCGCAGCGCCCGTGGGCATCTGCGCCTGCAACATTACCAGCATCAGGATCACCAGCCAGCGCATCGGCCTTCCATGCGCCATCGCGGCGCGAAGGTCAAAACGCGAGCTGGCGTCAAAGCAGCAGGAAAGCAGCGGCACCCGCCGCGAAGCACAGCACCAGCAGGCATAGGCCCCAGCCCAGCAGGGTGAAGAGCCGCCGGTTCAGCGTCTCTTCCTCCACGATCTCCACATCTTCATTCGCCGCCAGGACGGTGCCCATGCCCGCGCCGAAGGCGGGCGCGACGCGCGGCATTTCCACCCCGGCCGTCAGCGCCAGCTTTTCACTGGCAAGGGCCAGGCGCTGGCAGGCAAGATCATCATCGAGGTCAGAGCATGGCAATGGCTCTTCCCCGTCAAGCAGCCGTTCCAGCTGCCGGTCGATGGCCACCAGCCGGTCGATCTGTTCGAATGCGCGGCGCCGGTTGCCGGACATCACCGCCAGTTGCAGCCGGGCCTGCGCCAGTCCGCTGGCGCGCAGAAAATGCAGGTCGGCACGTTGCACGGGATTTTCCGCATCCACCTCCGGCGCCAATCGAAAGACGGGCATGCCGCCACCGCCAGTGGGGATCGCCTCCATGCTCTGATTCTCCTCCAGCCCCCTGGTAATGCGGGGCTAGGCGAGAATGTTGCGAGGCGAAAACAATGATCCGACAGAGCGCCGCGTCGGCGCGCCCGGCCGTTTCGCAACTGCGAGATCAGACCCGTTCGATCACATCGGCAATGGATGCAGCGACACGGCTGGGCCGATAGGGATAGCGGGCGATCTCATCCTCCCGCGTGGAGCCGGTGAGGACGAGGATGGTCTCCAGGCCCGCCTCCATCCCCGCAACGATGTCGGTATCCATGCGGTCGCCGATCATCACCGTGGTTTCTGAATGCGCCTCTATGCGGTTCATCGCGCTGCGGAACATCATCGGATTGGGCTTGCCGACGAAATAGGGACGTGCGCCCGTGGCGGCGGTGATCATCGCCGCGGCAGCGCCCGTAGCGGGCAGCGGCCCTTCCGGCGATGGCGAGGTGACATCGGGATTGGTGGCGATGAACCGCGCCCCGCCCTTCACCAGCCGGATCGCGCGGGTGATCGCCTCGAACGAATAGGACCGCAATTCCCCGATCACGACGTAATCGGGGTTGGTGTCCGTCATCGTATAGCCGATTTCATGCAGCGCGGTGGTCAGCCCGGCCTCCCCGATCACGAAGGCGGTGCCGCGCGGTTTCTGGCTGTCGAGGAAAGCGGCGGTGGCCAGCGCGCTGGTCCAGATCGCGCGTTCCGGCACGTTCAGGCCGGAACGCGAAAGGCGGGCGGCGAGATCGCGCGGCGTGTAGATGGAATTATTGGTGAGGACGAGGAAACGCCGCCCCTTCTCCACCAGCCGCGCGAGGAACTCACCCGCGCCGGGGATGGCCTGCCCCTCGCTCACCAGAACTCCATCCATGTCGGTAAGCCAGCATTCGGGCGGGAGGCGTTCGCGGGTCATGCCCGGCTAATGCCTGTTCTTGAGCGCGACGACAATGCCGCTACTCCGCAACGTGAGCCGCCTGAGGTTTGCTTGCCGAAGCGCGGGAGGTTTCGATGAGAACGCGCAGGTGCCCGTTTCCTTCGTGGCAAGCGTATTCATAGATTTCGTATGCTTCGTCACGCGTCCATTCGAAAGCGGCGGTCCAGGGTGCAGTGAACACGTCCGGGTCGGTATAGGTCAGTCGATAGGCAATATTGTCCGCCCCGGTCATCGTCAGCCGTTCGAGGACATGCGCCCCGGGACCCATCGGCAGCGTCGCCAGAGTACGATCGGGCACCGGCGAACCCGACCTTCGGCTGGCGTCATCCGTGGCGCTGTCGCCAGTGACGATATTGGTCGTCTCGATCACCAGCGTATCACCGTCCCAGCGACCGCGGCTCGCCCCGTTCCACGCCCTTACTGTATCAGGCCAGCGGCCAGCCTGTCCCACCGGCACAATGCGCGTGCCGAACATTTCCAGTTGCAGCACGACATAGCCGGGCGCCTGGAAGATGCGCACGCCGTTATTGTAGGGCTTGGGCAGCATCATCGCTGGAAAACCCCGCGTGATGCAGCGGTCGAACGCATCCATGTCGGTGATCCAGTCGAACCGTTCCTGCCCATCCCTGTAGCTGGACCGGCCGGCATCGTGGAGAGCCTGTGCCGCCGGTTTCAGCGGCGGCAGGCGGCCGTCCGGCGGATCGACCAGCAGCGAAGCGGCGTGCCCCATGCGAGAAGAGTGCAGCCAGTCCGTAAGTCCGCGCGTGCCATCGCCATCAATGTCTTCGGAATAGCTCGCATCGGACAGTTCGGCCCGTTCGAGCCGTTCGGCAAACTCTTCCTCCGTCAACCATGCGCGCCTGCCCATCGCTGCGGGCCGTTCAAACGGAATGCGCGCATCGCTGATGTTCTGGACGGGCCAGACACCGCGAATATCGGGGTCGCCCCACGAGGTTCTAGCTGGTTGAAACTCCGGCGCCGCTTCCTGACCCGCAGCCATGCTGGACAATATCAGCACACAGGGCGGGGTCAGTAAGCGGACGAACCTCATGAGAGCGCCAATCGTCCCAACGGATCACTCAGACGCTTTCCATCTCCCTTGCCAGCCCGATCTCGTCGCTGGGTGCGAAATTGCCGTGGAGGCCGAAGCGCAGGCGGATCGGGATGTGGATCGTGGCGATGGGGCCTTTCTCGATGTCCAACGCGTCGAACAGCAGGAGGTCGCTGCGATGTTCTTCAAGCCGGTTGCAGACCTGCACGATCCAGCCATCGCCTTCCGGCGCATCCTTGCTGCGCGGGATGAAGCAGGGTTCCTGCAGGGTGGAGACGGGGCCGGCCCACCAATGCTGTTCCGCGCCCGTTTCCAGATCCTTCAGGAACAGGCAGTTCATCAGCATCCCGCCGGCGCTGCCACCCTTCAGTTCGTGCGGGCGGCTCATGTCCATTTCGAGCATCCAGCCATAGCGGTTCTTCCGCCCGGCAAAGCGATCGTCGATGCGGGGGAACTCGCCGACCGTATCGGTGAGCCTGGTGACGGAATCGAACTCTTCCCCATTGGAGGACAGGTCGACCGTCCAGTCGGTCAGATAGCTGGCGGCCTCGCGCGGGTTGAACGGCAGGTCATTCACATCCGGGAAGAAGGGGAACATGTTGTTCTTCGCCTCTGGCGTGAGGAAGTGGATCTTGGTCCCTTCCTGCCAGGCGTTGAGAACGTGGCTGGCGAAGCAGTTTTCGCGCCGGAACCAGCGGATGTCTTCCTGCTTCATGTCGTCGCGGCGGGGAATGATGCCGAGATAGACGGGCATCGAGGTATCGAAACCGAAATGCGGCTTGCCTTGTTCCAGCCGTTCCCACGATCCGATCGAGGGCACGATGTGCAGGATCAGATAGTCTTCCGTGATCCCGAAATCATGCATCATGCAGTAATAGGGCACCTTGAACCACTTCTCGCGGATCAGTTCGCCCTTGGGGTTGATCTCGTAATAGGTCACGTCGTCGGTGCACAGCCCGCTGGCGGCATAGCCGATGGCGACCATATTGCCGGTGATCGGGTCGATCTTGGGATGGGCGGTGAAGGTCTGTCCCGTCATCTTCCCTTCGAAACGGGTATATCCGTCCGTTTCCATGGTCGCCGGGTCCATGATGAGCGCGGGGGAATCCTCCTTCAGCGCCCAGAGCTTGCCGCCATAGATAAAGGCGTTGGTGTTGGCGGTGCCGCGAATTTCGCCCTGCACGCTTTCATCATCGGTCAACGGGTTGCGATAGGCGCCGAACAGGCCGTGCCCGGCCTCGTTCTCCAGCTTCCATTTATCCGTCTGCGCCCAGCGCTGGCGGAAATCGCACTGCCCGTCGTGGAAATGGAAGCGCGTGATCATGCCGTCGCCATTGAAGGCGATATCGTCGCCCAGGCGGGGCGGAAATTGCGGGTCCGGCTGCACGCGATAGAACGCCCCGTCCAGTTCCGGCGGGATCGTGCCTTCATGCTGAAGATCCTGGATATCGGCTTCGATCCGGCTGGGTTTGTTGAAACCCGTGAAACTCGGTGTGTCGGGAAATTGCGCCATCTGTCCTCTCCTTGCGCACGATTGTATGCTTCACTAACGAATAGGCAAGAAGCACCAGTGGCATAGTCGGAAGGACAAGCGAAATGGGGGCGCCGACCATCGCCGAAGACGGAACCATCCCGCCCGAAGGGCTGGAAGCCATCCTCGGCTTCCACCTGCGACTGGCGCATGGCGCCGTATATCGCCATTTCACCGAGACATTCGCCGACCTGGGGATGACGCAGAAGCAGGTTTCCACCTTGTGGGTCGTGGCGGAACGGCCGGGCGTATCGCAGATCGAGATCGGCACCATGCTGCGGATGGACCGCGCGACCACCATGACCATCGCGACCCGGCTGGAACAGCGCGGCTATGTGCAGCGGACCCGCTCCACCCGCGACGGGCGCAAGCAGGCCTTGTACATCACCCCGGCGGGGGAAGAGGCGCTGATGAAGGCAAAGTCATGCATTTCGGAACACGAAGCATGGCTGAAACGGCGATTTTCCCCGGATGAAGTCAAGAAACTGGTGGAAATGCTGACGCGAATCCACGAATGAGGGCCCCGCCTAGAACAGGAAGGGACGGAGATGGCAGGGAGCGCTGGGGGTAACAATCCGATCGCGGTGATCAACGACAATCCAATGAGCGTACGCCAGTGGATCGTCGTCGTGCTGATGATCGCATTGAACGCACTGGACGGGTTCGACGTGCTTTCGAGCGCGTTTGCAGCACCCGGCATCTCGCAGGAATGGGGCATTCCCCGTTCCGAACTGGGCATCGTCCTTTCCGCCGAACTGGTCGGCATGGGCTTCGGATCGGTGATCCTGGGCGGCGCTGCCGACAAGATCGGCCGCAAGCTCGCCATGCTGATCTGCCTCTGCATCATGGCGGTCGGCATGTTCATGGCGCATGACGCGACCGGCGTGACGCCGCTGACGATCTGGCGCTTCATCACCGGCCTCGGCATCGGCGGCATGCTGGCAGCAACGAATGCCGTTGTTGCCGAAAGCACCAGCAATTCATCTCGCAGCCTTGCCATGGCGCTGTATGTCATCGGCTATCCGCTGGGCGGCGTGATCGGCGGTTTCGCCGCGCAAGGCTGGCTGCTGGTGGATTATGACTGGCGCGCGGTGTTCCTGTTCGGCTCCATTGTGACGGCCGTCATGATCCCGCTCGTCATGCTGCTGGTCCCGGAAACGCCGGCCTTCCACGCGGCGCGGCGCGGGCCGAATGCGCTGGAGAAGATCAACAAATCGCTGCGCGCCCTGCGCCAGCCGGTGATCGAGGCCCTGCCCGAATTGAAGCAGGAAGGCCCGCAGCCCAAGGTGACGGATATCCTGTCCAAGCCGGGCCTGCGCAAGGTCACCTGGCTGCTCGCTTTCGGCTACATGTTCCACACGCTGACCTTCTATTACATCCTCAAATTCGCGGTGCAGATCGTGGCCGACAGCGGCTTCAGCCAGCCGGAAGCCGCCAGCACCCTGACCTATGCCAATATCGGCGGCGCTGTCGGCGGCGCGCTGTTCGGCATCCTGCTGAAGAAGTGGGACATCAAGGGGCCGACCATCGGCGCATTGCTGCTGGGCGTGTGTGCGGTGGCCTGGTTCGGCCTGGGCCATGGCGATCTCGGCGCATGGCGCCTGGCCGGGTTCCTGACCATGTTCTTCCTCAACGCCGCGATCGTCGGTTACTACGCCGCCTTCGCACGGGGCTTCCCGGCCTATGCCCGCGCCACCGGCACGGGCTTCGTGCTGGGCGTCGGCCGCGCGGGTGCGGCGGGATCGCCCATCATCGCCGGCTTCCTGTTCGACGCGCTGGGCAAGAACGAGCTGCTGGCCGTCTCGCTCATCATGTGCGTCGGCTCTATTCTGGGCGCGGTGCTGTTGTGGATGCTGCCGATCCGGGATGCGGATGGCGACATGATGGGCACGAAGCCGGCCTGAAACGATGCGCGGCCGGGCCGCTCGCCCGGCCGTGCGGCTGCGCACTGGCATTCTGGCGGGCGCAGTCTAATGAGCTAGCTAATCGTTATTCGAATCAATTAATGAGAGATCGACTATGAAGACCCGCGCCGCCGTTGCCTTTGAAGCAAAGAAGCCGCTGGAGATCGTCGAGCTGGACCTGGAAGGCCCCAAGGCCGGCGAGGTGCTGGTCGAAATCATGGCGACGGGCATCTGTCATACCGATGCCTACACGCTGGACGGGCTGGATTCGGAAGGCATCTTCCCATCGGTGCTGGGCCATGAAGGGGCCGGCATCGTGCGCGAGGTGGGTGCGGGCGTGACCAGCGTGGTGCCGGGCGATCATGTCATCCCGCTCTACACCCCCGAATGCCGCCAGTGTAAATCCTGCCTGTCGGGCAAGACCAACCTGTGCACCGCGATCCGCGCCACGCAGGGCAAGGGCCTGATGCCCGATGGCACCACGCGCTTCTCCTACAAGGGGCAGCCGATCTTCCATTACATGGGCTGTTCCACCTTCTCCAACTTCACGGTCCTGCCGGAAATCGCGGTGGCCAAGATTCGCGAGGACGCACCGTTCCAGAGCAGCTGCTATGTCGGCTGCGGCGTGACCACGGGCGTGGGCGCGGTGGTGAACACCGCCAAGGTCCAGGTGGGTGACAATGTCGTCGTGTTCGGCCTGGGCGGCATCGGACTGAACGTGATCCAGGGCGCGAAGCTGGCCGGCGCGAACAAGATCATCGGCGTCGACATCAATCCCGACCGCGAGGAATGGGGCCGCAAGTTCGGCATGACCGACTTCCTCAACACCAAGGGTATGAGCCGTGATGAAACGGTCGCCAAGGTGGTGGAAATGACCGATGGCGGGGCCGATTACACCTTCGACTGCACCGGCAATACCGAAGTGATGCGCACCGCGCTGGAAGCATGCCACCGCGGCTGGGGCACCAGCATCGTGATCGGCGTTGCCGAAGCGGGCAAGGAAATCGCCACTCGCCCTTTCCAGCTGGTGACGGGGCGCAACTGGCGCGGCACCGCATTCGGCGGCGCCAAGGGCCGCACCGACGTGCCGAAGATCGTGGACTGGTACATGGACGGCAAGATCCAGATCGATCCGATGATCACCCATGTCCTGACGCTGGAGGAAATCAACAAGGGCTTCGACCTGATGCATGCGGGCGAATCGATCCGCAGCGTCGTCGTCTATTGAAGCAGGGCTGACGGACCCGCCCTGCGGACAAGGGCGGGCCGTCACGAGGGAGGCAGGCCATTTTCAGGCATATCGCGATCGGCACCGACGATCCGGAACGGGCGCGTGTTTTCTATGACGCGACCTTTGCCGCGATCGGCATCGCGCCGGCGGAAGCCGATCCGAAAGGGCGGCTGCTCTATCGCCATGGCGGCGCCCTGCTGATCGTCGGCCGCCCGATCGACGGGCAGGCCGCGACCAATGCCAATGGCGGCACGCTGGGCTTCCACGCCCCGTCCGCGCAGGCGGTGAAGGATTGGCATGACGCCGGCATCGCCAATGGCGGCGCAATGTGCGAAGGCCTGCCGGCCCAGCGCATTTCCCCCGCGACCGGGCGCAGCGTGCATGTCGCCTATCTGCGCGACCCTGCCGGCAACAAGCTTTGTGTGGTATATGACGAACCGCCCGTAGCCGGGCTGTGACCGACGAGAAGAAAGGCCTGCGATGTTCAATCATGCGTTTCTCGGCACCAACGATGTCGAAAAATCCCGCAAGTTCTACAACAAGGTGATGGGCACGCTGGGCTTCGATCCGGTCGAACTGCCCGACCGCACGATCTATCCCGGCGCTGACGGCAATGCCTTCATCGTCGCCCGGCCCGCCAATGGCGAGGATGCGACCATCTCCAACGGCCACACGCTGGGCTTCAAGGCCGCCGATTACGCCGCGGTCGATGCGTGGCATTCCGCCGGTCTGGAAGCGGGCGGCACATGCGAAGGCGAACCGGGTTTCCGCCCCAACAGCCCGGGCAACATGTATGGCGCCTATCTGCGCGATCCCGATGGCAACAAGATCTGCGTCTTCACGCCGAATGTCGGCGACAAACAGTAAGGGCGCGCCAGGGTCGTGACATTGGAAACGGTCAGCGAGAACAAGAGCTTCGGCGGCACGCAGGGCGTCTATCGCCACAAGTCGCGGGAAACGGGCACGGACATGACCTTCGCGGTCTTCGTCCCCGACCATGAGCCGGGGGCGAAGCTGCCGGTGCTGTGGTATCTTTCCGGCCTGACCTGCACCCATGCCAATGTCATGGAAAAGGGCGAATATCGCGCCGCCTGCGCGCGCAATGGCATCATCTTCGTCGCGCCCGACACCAGTCCGCGCGGCGACGATGTGCCGGATGACGAAGCCTATGATTTCGGCAAGGGCGCCGGTTTCTATGTGGATGCGACCCGCGATCCCTGGGCAGCGGCATTCCGCATGCGCAGCTATGTCGAACAGGAACTGCCCGGCATCGTGGCGGGCGCATTCCCGGTGGACATGGACCGGCAGGGCATCACCGGCCATTCCATGGGCGGGCACGGCGCGCTGACGATCTCGCTGCGCAACCCCGGCCGGTTCCGTTCCACCAGCGCCTTTTCCCCCATCGTCAGCCCGCTGAACTGCCCCTGGGGCGAGAAGGCGCTGGCGGGCTATCTGGGCGACGATCGCAGTGCATGGCGCGAATATGATGCCTGCGCGCTGATCGAAGACGGTGCGCGTTTGCCCGATCTGCTGGTGGACCAGGGCACGGCGGATAATTTCCTGAACGACCAGTTGAAGACGCATTTGCTGGACGAGGCGTGCAGCAAGGTGAATATGAAGGCCACGATACGGATGCAGGATGGGTACGACCATTCCTATTTCTTCATTTCGACCTTCATGGGCGAACATGTTGATTGGCACGCTGAAAGGCTGAAGGTTTGAGCGGCAAGGCACAGAAGATCGGCGCCATCGTCGATGATCATAAGGGGCAGGAAGGCGCGTTGCTGCCGATCCTGCACGATATCCAGCATGAATTCGGCTGCGTGGATGCCGAAGCGGAAGCCATCGTGGCGCAGGCGATGAACCTGAGCCGCGCCGATGTGCATGGCGTCGTCAGCTTCTACCACGATTTCAAGCCGCAGGCCGACCCGCGCCCCGAAGTGCAGATCTGCCGCGCGGAAGCGTGCAAGGCGCGCGGCGTGGAAGCGCTGATGGATGCCGCCGCTGCCGCCGCCGGGGAGCGGGTGAAGCTGTCCACCGTCTATTGCCTGGGCCTGTGCAGCGCCGGGCCGAGCGCGCGCGTGGGCGACACGCTGCATGCCCGGCTGGACGCCGATGCCCTGACCAAAGTGATCGAGAACGCCTGATGATCGTCCGCATTTCCGATGACGCGCTGGCCCGGGCGCTGGGCGCCGATGCGCTGGCCACTGCCTTCGCCCGCAAGGGGCACGAGGTGCAGCGCACGTCCAGCTGGGGCATGCACTGGCTGGAACCGCTGGTGGAGATTGACGGCAAGGGCTTTGGCCCCGCCACCATGGCCGATGTGGACGCCATCCTGGATGGCAGCAGCGACAAGGCGATCGGCGCCATCGCCGAACACCCCTTCATCGCCCGCCAGCAGCGGCTGACCTTTGCCCGCGCGGGGCGGACGCGGCCGACCAGCCTTGCCGATTACGAGGCCACGGGCGGCTGGGCCGGCCTGCGCCGGGCGCGCCAGATCGGTGCCGAAGCCATCGTGGAAGAAGTGCTGCAATCCGGCCTGCGCGGCAGGGGCGGCGCGGGCTTCCCCGCGGGCATCAAATGGAAGACGGTGGCAGGCGTGGCCGCGCCGCAGAAATATATCGTCTGCAATGCGGACGAAGGCGACAGCGGCACCTTTGCCGATCGCATGCTGATGGAAGGCGATCCCTTCGCCCTGATCGAAGGCATGGCGATCGCCGGTGAAGCCGTGGGCGCGACCCAGGGTTTCATCTATCTGCGTAGCGAATATCCCGATGCGCAGCGCAAGCTGAACGAGGCGCTGCGCCAATGCGCCGACATCATCGCCCCCTTCCGCTGCGAAGTGCGCATGGGTGCTGGCGCCTATGTCTGCGGGGAGGAAACCAGCCTGCTGAACAGCCTGGAAGGCAAGCGCGGCGAAGTACGGGCCAAGCCGCCGCTGCCCGCCATCGAAGGCTTCATGGGCCGCCCGACCGTCGTCAACAACGTGCTGACGCTGGCTGCGGTGCCGCATATCCTGGCGGAAGGCGGGTCCGGCGATTACGGCTCGCTGGGCATGGGCCGGTCCAAGGGCACCATGCCGATCCAGCTGGCCGGCAACATCAAATATGGCGGCTTGTTCGAAACCGCCTTCGGCATCACGCTGGGCGAGCTGGTGAACGAGATCGGCGGCGGCACGCAGAGCGGGCGGCCGGTAAAGGCGGTGCAGGTGGGCGGCCCGCTGGGCGCCTATCTCCATCCCGACCAGTTCGACATCAAGTTCGATTACGAGGAATATAGCGCCGCCGATGCGCTGATCGGCCATGGTGGCATCACCGTGTTCGACGATACCGCTGATATGGGCGCGATGGCGCGTTTCGCCATGGAGTTCTGCGCGGCGGAAAGCTGCGGCAAATGCACGCCCTGCCGGATCGGCGCGGTGCGCGGTGTGGAAGTGATTGACCGCATCCGCGCCTCCGCCGGATCGGGCGTGGCGCGCCAGCGCGACATGCTGGAACTCGCGCCGCAGATGCACAACGCGCCGAAAGATGCCGGACGCCTGCCGGAACAGGAAATCGCGCTGCTGACCGATCTGTGCGAAACCATGAAGTTCGGCAGCCTGTGCGCGCTGGGCGGGTTCACGCCCTATCCGGTGATGAGCGCGCTGCGCAACTGGCCGGAAGATTTCGTGCGGGGCGGCGGCGACACGGTCGAGAAGCTGCTCGACCGAAGCGAAGCATGATCCTGGGCGTGGTGCTGGCCGGAGGGAAATCCTCCCGCTTCGGCAGTGACAAGGCACTTGCCGAATTGCAGGGCCGCACCCTGCTGGCCCGCGCGGTGGACCGGCTTTCCGGCTGGTGCGAATATGTCATCATTGCCGGTCGCGAAACCGGCCCCGCGCCCTGCATCCCCGACTGGCCGCATCCGGGCATGGGGCCATTGGGCGGCATTGCCGCAGCCCTGCACCATGCCCGCGACGAGAATTACGCCACCGTGCTGACCTGCGGCGTCGATTCTGTCGCCCTGCCACACGATCTCCCCAACCTGCTGTCGCCGGCCCCCGCCTATCTGGAGAGCCAGCCGGTGGTCGGGCACTGGCCCGCCGGAACCATCGGGGCGCTTGAAGCGATTCTTTCAGGTGACGGCAAACATTCGATGATGGCCTTTGCGGAGGCCGTGGGCGCAATACCGGTGAAAGTTGCGGCCGCACCTGCTAATATCAATACGCCGGCCGACCTGGCCGCGATGGAGCGAAGCGATGGGTTTTGAACGTCAGAAGGATTTCGGCACCCCCGAAGTCAAATCGGATGAGATGGTCACGCTTACCATCGACGGGCGCGAAGTCAGCGTGCCGGCCGGCACCAGCGTGATGCGCGCCGCCGCCGAAGTCGGGGGCAGCATCCCCAAGCTGTGCGCGACGGACAATATGAAGGCCTACGGTTCCTGCCGCCTTTGCCTGGTGGAGATAGAGGGCGCGCGCGGCACGCCCGCCAGCTGCACCACCCCGGTCGGCCCCGGCATGAAGGTGAAGACCCAGACCCCGCGGCTCGACAAGCTGCGCAAGGGCGTGATGGAGCTGTATATCTCCGATCACCCGCTGGATTGCCTGACCTGTTCGGCCAATAATGACTGCGAATTGCAGGATCAGGCCGCGGCCGTGGGCCTGCGCGATGTGCGTTACGGTTATGAAGGCGACAACCATCTCGGCGCGCAGACCGATGGTTCGAACCCCTATTTCGATTTCGATCCCAGCAAGTGCATCGTGTGCAGCCGCTGCGTGCGGGCCTGCGACGAGGTGCAGGGCACCTTCGCGCTGACGATCGACAGCCGGGGCTTCGCGTCCAAGGTTTCTGCCGGGCAGACCGGCGATGATTTCCTCAGTTCCGAATGTGTCAGCTGCGGCGCCTGCGTGCAGGCCTGCCCGACAGCGACGCTGCAGGAAAAGAGCGTGAAGGCGATCGGCAAGCCCGAACGCGCCGTCGTCACCACTTGCGCCTATTGCGGCGTGGGCTGCACCTTCCGCGCCGAAATGCGCGGCGAACAGCTGGTACGCATGGTGCCGTGGAAGGACGGCAAGGCCAATCGCGGCCATAGCTGCGTCAAGGGCCGCTTCGCCTATGGCTATGCCAATCATCAGGATCGCATCCTGAACCCGATGATCCGCGATACGATCGACGAACCCTGGCGCGAGGTGAGCTGGGAAGAGGCGCTGTCCTTCACCGCCAACCGCATCCAGGCGATCAAGGCGCAGCATGGCGCCCGCGCGCTGGGGGGCATCACCTCCAGCCGCTGCACCAACGAGGAAACCTACCTCGTCCAGAAGCTGATCCGCAGCGTGTTCGGCGCCAACAATGTCGATACCTGCGCACGCGTGTGCCATTCCCCCACGGGATACGGCCTCAAGACCACCTTCGGCACCAGCGCGGGCACCCAGGATTTCGATTCCGTGATGGATTCGGACGTGATCCTGCTGATCGGCGCCAACCCCACGGACGGGCACCCCGTGTTCGGCAGCCGCATGAAGCGGCGGCTGCGCCAAGGTGCGAAGCTGATCGTGATCGACCCGCGCCGCATCGACCTGGTGCGCAGCCCGCATATCGAAGCCGCGCATCACCTGCCGCTGCAGCCGGGCACCAATGTCGCCGTGCTGACCAGCATCGCGCATGTGATCGTGACCGAAGGGCTGGCGGACGAGAAGTTCATCCGCGAACGCTGCGACTGGGACGAGTATCAGGACTGGGCACGCTTCGTGTCCGACGAACGCCATTCGCCCGAAACGCTGGAAGCCGTCACCCGCGTTCCGGCGCAGACCGTGCGCGAAGCCGCCCGGCTGTTCGCCACCGGCGGAAACGGCGCGATCTATTACGGGCTGGGCGTGACGGAACACAGCCAGGGTTCGTCCACCGTGATGGCGATTGCCAACCTCGCCATGGTGACGGGGAATATCGGCCGCCGCGGCGTGGGCGTAAACCCGCTGCGCGGCCAGAACAATGTGCAGGGTTCCTGCGACATGGGTAGCTTCCCGCATGAACTGCCCGGCTATCGCCACATCCACGATGCCGAAACGCGCGCCCTGTTCGAAAGCGACTGGGGCGTGAAGCTGGACGATGAACCCGGCCTGCGCATTCCCAACATGCTGGATGCCGCGGTCGATGGCACGTTCAAGGCCATCTACATCCAGGGCGAGGATATCCTGCAATCCGACCCGGATACGAAGCATGTGTCGGCGGGCCTGGCCGCGATGGAATGCGTGATCGTGCACGATCTCTTCCTGAACGAGACCGCGAATTACGCCCATGTCTTCCTGCCCGGTTCCACCTTTCTGGAAAAGAACGGCACCTTCACCAACGCGGAACGGCGTATCCAGCCGGTGCGCAAGGTGATGGAGCCGGCCAATGGCTATGAGGATTGGGAAGTGACCCAATTGCTGGCCAATGCGCTGGGCGGCAACTGGACCTATACCCACCCTTCGCAGGTGCTGGACGAGATCGCACGTCTGACCCCGTCCTTTGCCGGCGTATCGTGGCAGCGGCTCGAAACGCAGGGTTCGGTGCAGTGGCCGGTCAACAAGGCCTTCCCCGAAGGTTCGCCCATCATGCATGTCGAAGGCTTTGTGCGCGGCAAGGGCAAGTTCGTGGTGACGGACTATGTCCCCACCGACGAAAAGACCGGCCCGCGTTTCCCGCTGCTGCTGACCACCGGCCGCATCCTGAGCCAGTACAATGTCGGCGCGCAGACGCGGCGCACGGACAACGTGCTGTGGCACAAGGAAGATCTGCTGGAACTGCATCCCACCGATGCGGAAAATCGCGGGTTGGTCGATGGCAGCTGGGCCAAGCTGGCCAGCCGCACCGGCGAGACGACCCTGCGAGTGAAGGTGACGGACCGGGTGGCGCCGGGCGTGGTCTATACGACCTTCCACCACCCTGCGACGCAGGCCAATGTCGTCACCACCGATTATTCGGACTGGGCCACCAATTGCCCGGAATACAAGGTGACCGCGGTGCAGGTCACGCCGTCCAATGGCCCCTCCGACTGGCAGGAGGAATATAACGAGCTGTCCGAACGGTCCCGCCGCATCGCGCTGGAGCCTGCCGAATGAGCGCGGAACACGGTTCCCTGCCCAAGCTGCGCCGCATGGCCGATCAGATCGCGATCAATTTCGCGGCGATCGGCCAGGACGACGCGGTCCTGGCCACGGCGGATCATATCCATCAGTTCTGGGATCCCCGCATGAAGGCGATGATCTTCGCGGATGACTGGTCGCAGCTGACCCCGATCGCCAAGGCCGCGATCGAAAAGCTGGCGGAAGGGGTGGAGCCGCCCTCGCAGACACGGGCAACCGAATTCAACAAGGTGAACGAGGTTGGCCACGCCGACGCCGGTTGAACCGCTTGAAATCCTGGCGGACGGCGCCCGCCGCCCTGCCCGGCGCGCATGGGTGCCGGAAGCGCCCGTCGCCCTGGAATTCAACGGCCTGTCCTATGCCGTGATGATGGCCAGCCCGAGCGATCTGGAAGATTTCGCGCTGGGCTTCGCGCTGACGGAAGGACTGGCGCGGACGCCTGGCGACCTTTCCGACATCGCCGTCGCGGAAGTGGAGCAGGGGTGGATCGTGCGGGCCCAGCTATCGGGCCTGGGGATCGACCAGTTGACCGATCGCGTGCGCGCCCGCGTTGCGGAAAGCAGTTGCGGCTTGTGCGGGATCGAGAATCTGGAGGCTGTGGCGCGCGCCCTGCCCCCTGTCGCCGCCCATGCACCGCTGGACCACGCAGCCATTTTCACCGCGCTCGCTGCACTGCGGGATCATCAGCCGCTGGGCCGGGCGACGGGCGCTGCCCACGCAGCCGCCTTCGCCGATTCGTCCGGCGCGATCCTGCATGCGCGCGAGGATGTGGGGCGCCACAATGCGCTCGACAAGCTGATCGGCGCGCTTGCCCGCGAAAGGCAGGACCCGGCGGCAGGATTCCTGCTGTCGAGCGCGCGCTGTTCCTACGAAATCGTCGAGAAAGCCGTGCGCGCGGGCGCGACCCGGCTCGTCACCATTTCGCTGCCCACCAGCCTGGCGGTAGAGCGGGCGCGGCAGGCCGGGCTGAGCCTGTGGAGCCTGGCGCGCGGGGACAGCGTGCTGCTGGTGCATGATGCAGGCACGCAGGCTGCCGTCACTCCGGCCCTCGCCTGATCGGATCAATCGGCAGCCAACGCAGCAAAGGCGCTGGTGATGTCCTTCAGCGAATAGGGCTTCGATATTGTCGGGACGGCGGCAAGATCCTGCGGGTGCAGCGCCTCCCCATAGCCGGTCGCGAAGATGAACGGCAGTCCCCGCTCCACCAGGCGTGCGGCGAGGGCGTAGCTGTTTTCACCGTTTACATTCACGTCCAGAATGGCGGCGTCGACCTGTGTGGTGGCGAGCGCCTGCTCCGCCTCTTCCAACGAGCCGGCGGTGAGCGATTCCGCCCCCGCGCTGTCCAGCAAGTCTTCAAGCCCGAAGGCGATGATGGGTTCATCCTCTACGATGAGGATGGTGCGACCGGAAATTATCATGGGGGGTTACGACTTCGTGTGGGGCAAAAGCGCCATGAGCCGGCAATGAAGACCTTCGGGCAAAAAATCCAGCGTTACCCGCGCACCCTTTTCCGCCGACAGGCCATGATGGATCAGCCTCGTGCCGAAACCGGGCCGCGCCGGTGCAGTCGCCGGCGGGCCGCCCCGTTCGACCCAGTCTATCGTGAGGCGGCAGTCGGTGCCCGTATCCTCGATGGACCAGCCGACATCGATCTCTCCGCCCGCCGTGGACAGGGCGCCATATTTGATGGCGTTGGTGCCGAGTTCATGCAGGATCATGGCCAGCGACACCGCCGTTTGCGGGCGCAGGGCGAAATCCGGGCCGGACATCCGGAACCGGGCCGCGTCGGAACCGGCGGTGGCTTCCACACTTGACCGCACGATGTCGAGCAATTGCGCATCTTCCCAATTGCGAGCGGTCAGCAAGCTGTGCGCCGCCGCCAGGGCGTGCAGCCGCGCATCGAAGGTTCCCCGCGCGTCTTCCGCGCCCTCGACCTGCCGGAAAGACTGGCTTGCCAGGCTTTGCACGATGGCCAGCGTGTTCTTCACGCGATGGTTCAACTCGTCGATCAGCAGCTTCTGCCGCTGCTCCGCCGCCACTTCCTCCGTGACATCGTGCCCCTGCACCAGCACGCCCGACACCGTGCCATCCTCCGCCCGGATGGGCTGGTAGATGAAGTTCAGGAAACGGCGTGCGGGTTCAGCATCGGCGCTGCCGGACAGCAATACCGAGACATTCTGCCCGACGAAGGGCTGCCCGCTGGCGATCACCTTGTCGAGCAGGGCTATGAATCCCTGGTCCACCACTTCCGGCAGGGCCTGCGCCACCGGTTGCCCCACCACGTTGCGATCGCCGACCAGCGCCAGATAGGCGCGATTGGCCATACGGAAGACATGATCCGGCCCGCTGAGCATCGCAACGAAGCCGGGCGCCTGATCGAACAGGTCTTTCAGCTGCTGGCTTTCTTCCACAAGGTCCAGATTGCGTTCCTGAACCGCGCGCGCGCGGCGGATCAGGCCCATTTCCTGGCGCAGCCCATGCAGTTCCGTCACATCGACGGTGTGTTGCAGGATCAATTCGATCTGGCCCGCATCATCGAGAAGCGGCGTGTGAGTCGCGCTCCAATACCGGACTTCCATCGTCCCGTCGGGCCGGGCGATATCGTAACGGATCAGCGCGATCTCGTCCGCCTCCCGCGTTTGCGCCACCCGATCAAGCGATCCGCGCAACAGCCGGCCGCCTTCGGAACCAGGATCGCTGGGAAAAGCCTCGAACATGTGACGGCCCGACAATTCTTCCCGCCTGCGCATCGTCGCGCGCAGATAGGCGTCGTTCATCCAGACGATGACATAGTTTGCGTCAAGCACGACGTACGGATTTGGGGAAAGGGCGAAAAGCGTCGCGAAATCGATATGCACAATAGGAACCTGCGATTCTGTTCGCCTGCGCGCAGACCATACAGCGATGTGCCCGCCGGGTCTGCAAATCAATTGGCAAACGCCCGGTGGAGCTGAAATCCCCGTGCCCTGACACACTGATGGGCAAAACAGGCATGTGGCAGACGCGCCCGGCGGCGGCGTAAGGCATGCCCACTGTCAATTCGCATTGCTTGGAGTTATGCGCCGGCATGTGACCGACGCAATTGACCAGAGCCGCCCCAGCATCAAACCGTGGATCGCGCGGATCCACCCCTATATCCCCGGCCGCAGCAGGGCGAGCGACGGACGGGTGCTGACCAAGCTTTCGGCGAATGAGAATCCGCTCGGTTCCAGCCCCGCCGCGCTGGCTGCCCGGGCGAATGCGGTATCGCCCGATCTTTATCCCGATCCGGACAGCGTCGAACTGCGCGAAGGGCTGGGCGCGCTGCATGGCATCGATCCCGCACGCATCATCTGCGGCACCGGCTCCGGCGAGTTGCTGGCACTGGCGGCCAGCGCCTTTGCAGGCCCGGGCGACGAAATCGTCCATGTCCGCTACGGCTTCTCCCTGTACGAGATCGTGACCCACCGCTGCGGCGCCACCCCCGTCATCGCGCCCGATCTGGATTACGGCACCGACGTGGATGCGCTGCTGTCCTGCGTGACGGAGCGGACGCGCGTGGTGTTCCTGGCCAATCCCAACAACCCCACCGGCAGCTTCCTTTCCCGGACAGAACTGGCGCGGCTGCATGCCGGCCTGCCAGGCCATGTGCTGCTGGTGCTGGATCAGGCCTATGCCGAATATGTCGCGCCGGGCATGGAGGATGGCGGGCTGGAACTGGCCGCTGCCCATGCCAATGTGCTGGTCGCACGGACATTTTCCAAGGTCTATGGACTGGCGGGGGAACGTGTCGGATGGGCAACGGGCGCGCCGGAACTGATCGACGCGCTGAACCGCATTCGCGGCCCCTTCAACGTGAACAACGGCGCCCAGGCCGTGGTGGCCGCCGCCATTGCCGATCAGGCATTCGTCGATGCGTCCCGCGCGCATAATCTGGAACAGCGCGCCATTTTCGTGTCCGCCATCGAGGCGCTGGGCAATCACGGCCTGCGCGCCCTGCCGAGCGAGGCCAATTTCGTGCTGGTGCTGTTCGAAGGCGCGCTGACCGCCGATGCCGCCCTGGCCGGCCTGGCAGAGCGTGGCTATGCCGTGCGGCACCTGCCGGGCCAGGGCCTGCCCCAGGCACTCCGCATCACGATCGGCAAGGCGCAGGACATGGCGATCATCGCAGCGGCCCTGCGTGAGATGGCGGAGGCGATGTGATGCCGTTTCGCAAGGTCTCCATCATCGGGCTGGGCCTGCTGGGCGGGTCGATCGGACTCGCCGTCAGGGCACACCTGCCGGACGTTGAGACAACGGGCTACGACAAGGACGAGGGCGTTCGAGCGAAGGCGCGCGAGCGGGGGCTGGCGGACACGATCTGCGCCACCCCACAGGAAGCGGTGGCTGGCGCTGATCTGGTGATCCTGTGCGTGCCCGTTGGCGCGATGGGCGAAGCCGCCGCCGATATTGCCGATGCGCTGGCCCCCGGCGCGGTGGTGAGCGATGTGGGATCGTCCAAGCAGACGGTCACGCGCGCGCTGACCGAAGCCCTGCCCGGCCGGATCGTCATCCCGGCACATCCCGTGGCGGGAACGGAGAATAGCGGGCCGGAAGCAGGCTTCGCCACCCTGTTCCACCAACGCTGGTGCATCATCACCCCGCCCCCCGGCGCCGATGCGGACAAGGTCTCGGCCCTCATCGATTTCTGGGAATCGCTGGGCGCGATGGTCGAGACGATGAGCGCGGAACATCACGACCGGGTGCTGGCCGTCACCAGCCACATCCCCCACCTCATCGCCTATACGATCGTGGGCACCGCATCCGATCTGGAAGAAGTCACCCGCAGCGAGGTCATCAAATATTCGGCCGGCGGCTTCCGCGATTTCACCCGTATCGCGGCCAGCGATCCGACCATGTGGCGCGACGTTTTCCTGAACAACCGGGAAGCTGTGCTGGAAATGCTGGAGCGGTTCCTGACCGATCTGGCCTTCATGCGCGAAGCGATCCGCGCAGGCGACGGGCAGACCATGTTCGACATGTTCTCGCGCACGCGGTCCATCCGCCGTTCCATCGTCGCGCTGGGCCAGGATGATGCGCGCCCGGATTTCGGGCGCACCGATCATGGCCCGGGCGGGGCGCCGCCCGCCCCCTAGCTGTTCAGCGCGTTGATCGCGCCGTGCACCCGCGCTTCCAGTTCCTCGCGCGGGAGGCCGGTTTCGATGACCTCGCCGAAACGGATGGTGATGACCCCCGGCCGCTTCCATAGCCTGTGATAGAGCGGGCCGCTGTTCACCGCGACCGGCACGACCGGGAGTTGCAGCACCTTGTACAATCCCGCGAATCCGGCCTGCATCGGCGGGCGCTGCCCGTGCGGCACGCGGGTTCCTTCGGGGAAGATCACCAGCGGCCGGCCCGTTTCCCTGAACCGCCGTGCCTCTGTCAACATGGCGCGCAGCGCCCCTGCCCCGCCCTCTCTCGCCACGGGGATCGCGCCATAGCCGCGCGCTGCCCGGCCCCATCCCGGAATCGAGAACAATTCCAGCTTCGCGAAAATCACCGGGCGGCGGAAGGTCACGGGCAGGTCGATCGCTTCGAAAAAGCTTTCATGCTTGATCGCGTAAAGCGCCGGCCCCTGCGGGCGCACGCCTTCCTCCCGCACCGTGATGCCTGCCAGATATCGTAGGCAGAAACGGTGATAGGCCGACCACGCATCGGCCACCGGGCCGATACCGCGCGGGCCGATGGCCAGCGTCAGCACGGCGGCCAACACATAGAAGACCGATCCGAAATAGAAGGCGGCGTAGAACGCCAGACTGCGCAGGATTGTCATCAGGATCAGCCCGGCCACCAGCGGACCAGCATGGTCGCCAGCAGCTTGTGATATTCGAGGAACAGCGTGCCGAACGAAGGCTCGGTCCGCACCGCGTCGGGCAGGATCTCCACATCATCGGGCAGGCTGGTGCGCAATTCGCCGATCGCGCGGCGCATATGCCAGTCACTGGTGACGAGCCGGAGCGAACCGACACCCTCCCGCTTCACCCAGGCGGCGGTTTCGCGCGCATTGCCGCGCGTGTCGAGGGCGGCAAAATCCAGCGAGATGCAGCATTCCATCAACCTGTTCGGCACGCCATATTCCACTGCGAATTCCCGGCGGGTGACATCTTCATACACACCGGATACGAGCATGCGCGGCGCCCCGCCTCGGCGCAGCACGTCCAGCCCGCGCGGTATGCGCCCTGCACCGCCCGTCGGGACCACGATGGCGTCCGTTCTGGAAAAGGCCGCCGGGCTGGGCAGCGCGACCGCGAACCAAACGAAGCCCAGCGCCCATGCCATGGCGAACAGCGCGGCGATCCGGCCGATCACAGCATGCGCCTCAGCGCCAAAAGCACCGTGATCCGCGCGGTCAGCACAGCCAGGGCCAACCCGGCCACAGGGATCGCGGCGAGCAGCACCCAGTCGATCGTTTCCAGGCCGCCGCCGGCGATCATGCCGGAATCGAGCGCCGCGAATTGCCGGCCCAGCCCCCAGATCGCAAACAGGCCGAGCACCAGCCCCGCCACGCCGCCGATCGCGGCATCCATGCCGATGGAACGCTGGAACAGGCTGGCAAGCTGCCCGTCCGTGCCGCCCAGGAGGTGAATGATCTCGATCGTCTCGCGGTTGGAACCGAGCGCGCTGCGCGCCGCCAGCCAGACCGCCGCCGCACTTGTGGCGCCCAGCAGCGCCACCAGCCCCGCCGCGAGCCATTGCAGCGATGCGATCGTGTCGAACACCGGCCCCAGCCAGCCGGCCTGCGCATCGACGCGAGCCGACGGGGCGGACAAGGCGAGTGCGCCGCGCAGGCTTTCCAGCCGGGCGTCCGACACCGGACCGGCCAGCCGCACGTCGAGCAAGGCAGGCGTCGGAACAGCGGCTTCGCCGATGCCAGCATCAGCGCCGAGCCACGGTTCCAGCAAGGCGCGCAATTGTGCATCCGGCACACGTTTGACCACCGCGACATCGCCATGGCGCGAGAGGATGTTGAGCGCCTCGCTTGCCTGCCGCTCCCGCTCCGCCGGGGCGGCTTCCACGATCTGCACCGTGACCCCGCCCGCAATCTCTGCCCGTGCATTGCCTGCCAGATTGGACAGGGCGAGGCCCGCAGCGGCGGCTGCCACGGTCAGGGCGGTCATGATTGCGATCACCCAGGGCATCGGCCCAGCCAGCCGCGCCTGCGGCACGGCGCCGGTCCTGTCCGCAAAACGTGGCACATTGCGGCGGATGGGCGACGGCATGTTCACCGCATGACACTTTCGCGCCGCGGGGGATAGCGCAGGGCGCCGGTCGGATCGTTCAATTGCCCCCGATCCAGCCGCATGATGAGCGATTCGGGCACCATCTTCAGCAGATGGACATCGTGGGTCGCGACCACCACGGTGGTGCCGAGCCGGTTCAACGCCTCGAACAAGCGCAGCAATTTCAGCGCCATGTCGGGATCGACATTGCCCGTCGGCTCGTCCGCAACCAGGATTTCGGGCCGCGCGATCACGGCGCGGGCGATGGCCACGCGCTGCTGCTCCCCACCGGAAAGCGTTTCCGGCCGGGCATCGGCGCGGTGGTCCAGCCCGACCCATTCCAGCATGTCGCCGACAGCCTTGTTCACATCGCCAGGCGCCACGCCGGACAAGCGCAGCGGCAGGGCCACATTCTCGAACGCCGACAGATGCGGCACCAGCCGGAAATCCTGGAACACCACGCCGATCCGGCGGCGGAAATCCGGCAGGCTGCGGCGCGGCTCCGTGATGATGTCCGTGCCGAACATGCGAATGATTCCGCGCGATGGACGCTGGGCGAGATAAAGCAGGCGCAGCAAGGATGATTTTCCCGCCCCGCTGGCCCCGGTCAGAAAATAGAAACTGCCGGGAAACAGCGTGAATGTGACATCGCTCAAGACCTCGCGATCCGTGCCGTAACGCAGACCCACATTGTCGAATTGCACGATGGCATCGGGATTGTTCAAATCCACCCCCTGCGGCGGTTCAGCATGGGAAGAGGGGCGGAAATCGGCATGCCGCATGGCCTATAGCCGGTGTTCGATGTGGAAAAAAGCCGCTGGACGACGGTGCATGGCCGCTGGCCGCTTGTTGGCGGGGCGGGCCGCGCTTAGGGTCCGCATGCCATGATTATCGCCTGTCCCGCCTGCACGACACGCTACGTGGTCCCCGATACGGCTCTGGGGATGGAAGGGCGGACGGTCCGTTGCGCGAAATGCCGGCACAGCTGGTTTCAGGACAGCGCGGTGCCGGCACAGCCCGAACCCACGCAGGATGCGGATGCCAGCGCCGCTGCCGATGGCGATCAGGCCCCTGCTCCCGCGGAACCGGCAACGCAGGCTGTCTCCCCGGCCCCCGCAGTGGCGGATTTCGGCGTCGATGCGCGTGGCAGCACGGGATGGGACGATATTCCCCCCATCCCGCCCGCGCCCGCCGGGCTGGAAACGGTGAAGCCGGCCCGGAAGGAACGGGCATCCCGTTTCGAAGCCCGGCCGCCGTTTCGCCCGCGCCGCAACACCTTGCGGCTATGGACCTGGATCGCCGGGATTTTCGCGGTGCTGGCGCTAGGCGCGATGATCGCGGTCTATGCCTGGGGCCTGCCGGGCTGGGTGCCGCTGAACCGGCCCACCTTCGCCGCTGCGCAGTCGGAACTGAAGCTCAACTTCCCGCTCGATCAGCAGGAGCGGCGGCAACTCCCCAACGGCACCGAATATTTCGGCGCCAGCGGCACCATCACCAACACGGGCAGCGTCGTGCGGCAGGTGCCCTCCATCCTGATCGTGCTGAGGGATGAGCGGGAGCGGATCGTCTATAGCTGGGAAGTGGTCCCACCCCGCCGCTCGCTCGCGCCGGGGGAAACGATCGCCATCAACGAAGCGGTCACCGATGTGCCGCGTTCGGCGCGAATTGCGGAAATCGGCTGGAAGCCTGATTGAGCCTGCTTGCAGGGGGCCAACCCCTTTGCTAAGGGCGCGCTCCTACCAACCGGGGGCGCCAGTCCGGCGCCCTTGTTCGGATGTGCGGTCGTGGCGGAATTGGTAGACGCGCAACGTTGAGGTCGTTGTGGGCGAAAGCCCGTGGAAGTTCGAGTCTTCTCGACCGCACCATCTCCCCTGAAAAGCAAGGGCAGCCCGGTGGCAAGGGCTGCCGGGCCGATCGCGGATCGAGTTCCTCTCCTCCCCGACGCCATTCACGCTATGATGGCCGCTGCATCGAAGCTGCGGGAGATTCGCCTTGTCCATCACAGGTCCCCTGGCCCGCGCGGCGCGCGCGCTGGCGCAGTGGCCGCGCCATCATGTCGCCCGGCTGGCGCGGCTGGATGAAAGCGCGCTGGCGCAATTCGAGACGGGCGCCGCCGATCTTTCGGATGAGGACAAGGCGCGGCTGCAACTCGCGCTGGAGGAAGGGGGCGCCATCTTCCTGCCGGAAGATCAGAATAGCGGGGCGGGCGTAAGGCTGAAATTCAACGCCAGGGAAGTGCGCGCGATCAACCGGCTGGAAAACGAAGGCGGCCCGGTGGGCGACGACGATATATAGGCGGACTGCCCGCGCGGGCCGATTTGCAACGCGCCTGCAACGCCGTCAGTTCAGCATTGCAAGCGCCGTGCAGACGGCCGCACCGACGATGATATTGGTCGGCACGCCGATCTTCACGAAATCCGAGAAACGATACTCGCCGGCGGTATAGACCAGCGCATTGGTCTGATAGCCGATGGGCGTCGCAAAGCAGGCGGAGGCGCCGATCATCACCGCCATCACCACCGGGCGCGGTTCGATGCCGAGATCGAGCGCGAGCTGGATGACCAGCGGGGTCACGATGGCGGCCACGGCATTGTTGCTGAGCAGTTCGGACAAGAGCAGCGTAATGCCATAGACGAGGAAGATCAGCAGGGTCGGCGATGCTGACGTAAGCAGGGGCGTGAGCCATGACACCATCAGCGCCACGCTGCCTGCCCGTTCCAGCCCCGTTCCGACCGCCAGCATCGCGACGATCAGTATCAGCACGTCCCCATCGACGAAGCCCCACGCCTCTTCCGCATCCACGCAGCGGGCGGCGAGGATGACGCCGATCGCGACGATGGCGGCGACGGAGATCGGCACCAGATCGAGCGCAGCGACCAGCACGGTGGCGGCCAGCGCGGCGACCGCGATGGGCGCCTTGTTGCGGCGCAGGGCGCGGGTGGTGGACAGGCCGACGCCGAGAAGATGGGGGTGGTCGCGCAATTGCGAGATTTCCCATTTCTCCCCCGAAAGGAGCAGCCGGTCGGCCGCCCGGATGCGGGTATTGCCGAGGTCCGGGCCGGGCAGGTGATTATGGCGAGATACGCCCAGCACCCGCACCCGCAGCCGGTGCAGGAAAGGAATGTCGCCCAGCCGCCGCCCGATGGACGGGTGAGAGGGCGCGATCATGGTTTCCACCACCTCGCCGACCTTGGTGTCAGGACTTGAGGACGCGGCCATGCCGATGTCGAAATCCTTGCTGGTCCGCATCGTCACCAGTTCGACGGCACTGGCGCGCACGACCAGCCGGTCGCCGGCGCGCAGATGCCTGTCGTCCAGATCCTTGCGCAGCACGTCGTTGCCGCGTTTGAGGCCGAGCAGCCTGACCCCGCGCTTCCACAAGGGAAGTTCGGCCAGACGCTTGCCGATCTGCCCGCTATCCTGCCGCACGGCCAGTTCGGTCAGGAAATCATGCTGGCTGCGGGCGGCGGATTCTTCGGTGGAAACCGGGTCTTTGGGCAGAAGCGGAGTGAGCAGCAGCATGGCGACGATGCCCGCCGCGACACCGGCGAGGCCATAGGGCGTGATTTCGAAAATGCCGAAATGCGGCAGGCCAGCCTCGCGCGCGATGCCGTCCACGATCAGGTTGGTGGATGTGCCGATCAGCGACAGGCACCCCCCCAGCACCGCCAGCACCGACATGGGCATCAGCAGCCGCTTGGCCGGGATGCCGGTGACTTCGGCCAGCCGGAACATGATCGGGATCATGATGATGACGACGGGCGTGTTGTTGAGGAAGGGCGAGGCCAGCAGCATGCCCGCAAACACTTCCACCAGGGTCAGCCGGGGATGGCGTTCCGCCCGCGCAACGATGAAATTGATGACGGCGTCGATCGCCCCGGTGCGCATCAACGCACCCGAAAGGATCAGCATTGCCCCCACGGCAATCGGCGCGCTGTTGGAAAAAGCATCGAACAAACCGCGCGAATCGAGCAATCCGGTGACAAGGAAGGCGCACGCGCCCAGCAATGACACCACCGCCACCGGATAGCGTTCGCGCAGGAACTCCGCGAACATGGCAGCGAGGATCAGCAAGCCGATGATTGCGCTATGCTGGTCGATAAACGCCTGAATTGCGGTCAAGTTACCTCCGCGCCCCGGCGTGGATGGCGGGGGCAAATGGGTGGCGCTGGAAACCGCGCCGGAAATATGGATGGCCGAACATATCTGTTATGCGGCGCGCGCTGACAGCAAAGCATCGTTTGGGCAATGCGGTTCCCGTAGCAAAGGCGCAATTTCCGGCTCTGCTGCGGGGCGGGCAGGCAGACCCGGATCAGCAGGCAGTGTTTCCGTCGGCGAGCAGATGCGCGGCGAAACCAGCCCTGCCGATCACGGATAGACGGCGTGGAGCGGCAACAGGCCCTGCGCATCGTCTTCCATCAGCCCAGACCGTGACGGTTCGGCGAACAGGGTCAGCTGTTTCATGATGGCGCGGTTGCGGCCATCCGCCTTCGCTTCGTAAAGCAGGCGGTCGGCCGCGGCATATAATTCGCGAAAATCCATCGGTTCCAGCATGTCTGGCGGCAGTTCCACCAATCCCATGCTGGCTGTTACCGGGCTTTTGAGGCCGTCCATGCCCGCGGCCACCCGGGCGGTGATGGCGCGGCGGCGGCGTTCCGCCCGTTCACGGATGCGCTTGCCGCGCAGCAGCAGCATGAACTCCTCCCCACCGATCCGCACCGCCAGGCAATCCCGATCGGGCGCGAGCGCGCTGGCCGCGTGGCACAGCACCTCGTCCCCGACGAGATGGCCGTGCCAATCGTTGATCCGCTTGAAATGATCGAGGTCGACAATGGCGAGGGCCGTGAACCCTTCACGCTGCAAATCGGCGAAACGCGGTTCGATCGCCCGCCTGTTCATCAGCCCGGTCAGCGGATCGTGTTCCGAAAGCCGTTCGAATGCCAGCGCCCGCGCCATGACTCGGTCCCTTTCGCTGCGCAGCTGCCCGGCCGCCCGCTCATGCGCGATGGTGAGCGCGAAGGCGCCGCTGGCGCTGGCATGGACGATCGCCATGACGAGATGAAGTTCCAGCATCCCGTCATGCGGCAGATAGCTGGTGAACTGCCCCCATTCCGCAATGCCCTGTCCCGCGCGGATCACGGAGGACAGGGCCAGGATGCCGTAGGCGAATATCAGCCCGTAACTGGACGCCGGGGCTTGCGAGCGGCGGACCGCGAAATGCCAGGCGATCGCCGTCGCCTGGCAGGCGAGCAACAGGTTGACGATGGCGAAAACGCTCGTTTCTTCCAGCAGGCGCGGCACGCTGAACACCATCAGGACGCCCAGCGGCGGCATGACCACCGCCGACCATGAGGTGAAGGACCGCGTGAACTGACGGGCCGCGCGCCAGCGAAGGCCAAGGCCGAGGGCCAGCATCGCATTGGGCGCGGCCATGGCGGACGCCGATCGGGCCGGTACGACGATGAACAGGATCAACCCGACGGCAAGCGTCACATTGGCCGCCGTCCACGATGCCCAGCATATTTCCTGCCGGTCCGTCGTCCACATCGCAAGAAACCCGCCGGCCATGACCAGCAGGATCAGCGCATTAGCCGCGAAAAGAGTGACTACGTCCAAAATCCCGCCCCAAGCCGGATGCCGTCTGGCCCTCGACCCCGCCTTAGCCCAAGGCCGGCATCTGCACCATAACGGTCATTAACTACTTCAGCCGCAACCGGTCACGCGATCCAGCGATTATCGGGATCGCCCATCACCTGCCCGCGCAACAGGCCCGGCACTTCTTCCGCGGGCACGGCGCCGGAATAGAAGAAGCCCTGCCCCACATCGCAGCCCAGCGCGACCAGATGCGCCTCTTGCGCGCGGGTTTCCACGCCTTCGGCCACAACTTCCAGCCCCATGCAATGTCCGAGATTGATGACGGCGGCGGAAATCGCTTCCACGTCGGAGCCCTTGCCAAGATCGCGCACGAAGGCCCGGTCGATCTTCAGCACGTCCACGGGAAAACGCTGGAGATGGGACAGGGAGGCATATCCGGTGCCGAAATCGTCGAGGGCGATGCGGATTCCCTGATCGCTCAACATGCGCAGGGCGCTTTCCACCGAATCGGCAGTGCGGCCGAGAAAGACCGATTCGGTCACCTCGATCTGGAGGCAGCTGGACGGGATGTTGCGCGCGCGCAGCCGGGCCAGCAGGTCCGGCACGAAGGTCGGCTGGCGGAAATCGGCCATGGTGACGTTGAGCGCCACGTCGCCGAAGGGCAGATCCTGTTCCAGCCAGTGGGCGATATCGTCGAGGATGCGGTCCAGCATCCGGGCGCTGAGCCGAGGGCCGAGCTTGGGATCGTGCAGCGCGGCATCCAGCAGTTGCGGCCCCCGCAGGTGCCCCTGTTCGTCCTTCCAGCGCAGCAACGCCTCGAACCCGCAGACCCTGGAACTGCCGAGCAGGATCTTGGGCTGGTAATGCGGCACGATCCGGTCGTGCTGCAAGGCGCGGCGGGCCGACGCCATCATAGACTGGCGACGTTCCACCTCCACCTTCATCGCCGGCTCGAACAGCTTCATCCGCGCGCGTCCATCCGATTTCGCTGCATAGAGCGCGATATCGGCGGCCTTGACGATCTCCGTCCGCGACCGGCCGTCCATATGCAGGAAGCTGGCGCCGATGCTGGCGCCGCTATCGACCAGATTGCGGCCGAGGCGGAATGGTTCGGCCATATGGGCGAAGATCCGTGCCGCGACATGTTCGACGCCCTCGCGCGAATCGGCGGGGACCAGCATCGCGAATTCGTCGCCGCCGGTGCGGGCGACCAGCGCCCCTTCGCCGCCCGCGCTGACAAGGCGGCGGGCGAAGGCGCAAAGCAGCGCGTCGCCGCCATCATGGCCGATCGTGTCGTTGATCATCTTGAAATTATCGACGTCGATAATCAGCAACGCGCCCCACTGGCCGAAACGCCGGTCCACCAGGGCGGCGTCCAGCACCTCGTGCATCACGCCGCGATTGGGCAGGCCCGTCATCGCGTCATGCCGCGCCAGCCAGAGCGCCTGTTCCTCCGACCGTTTCTGGTGGGTTATGTCGCGCGCGACCACCACCTTGCGGCCGGAGCCATCGGCGATCTGCTGCACGATGATGTCGAACCACAATACGCTGCCATCGGGCTGCGGATAGGAAGTGGAGAGGTTGCCCGGCCGATCCTGATGAGCGGAAAGGAGCGCCGCGGCCCCGGCGGCCCGATCCCGTTCGGGCAGCAATTCCAGCCAGAACAAACCGATCGGATCACGGAGCGTAGCCTGCAAGGGCTGGTTGTAGAAGATGATCCGATCCTCCCGATCCAGCACCAGCGTATAGTCCGGCCCGGAGGTGAGGATGGACTTCACGAAGCTCTCGCTGCGCGCCAGATCGTCGAGCGCCGCCATGCGAGTTACCGTCATGTCATGCAGCTTGAAGGCGGACGAGATGATCACCGACATGTAGATCGGCAATTGCACCGCGATCATGGCCACGATGGGTTCGCCACTGAACAGCCCGCCGATTGCGCAAGGCGTGAGGGTCAGCAGAACCATCAGGCCGGACAGGCGCGGCGTGCCGAAATTGCGCAGGCAGATGCCGCCGACCATCGCGGAAGCCGACAGGAAGGCGACGGCCGTCATCACCCAGTCGCCGTATAACAGGCACAGCAGCGTGCCATATCCCACCGATGCCGCCCAGGCGGCGGACAGGATCGCGGCGATACCCAGCGGCGGGCGCCGTCCGGCAGCGATCAATCGCCGGCCGTATGCGACAAGCGGGAGGCGCACGATGCAAAGTGCGACTTCGACAGCGAACCAGGCAAGGAAGAGATCGACCGGATTGCGCCAGGCCGCGACGGCCGCAACCGCGACACTGTTGAGCACACCGCCGACGAGGATGGGGAGAGAGGCGAACAGGCCGCGCGTCATCTGCACGTCGACGGGCATCGGCCGTTCGGCCCGGCTGCCCAGCCACCATTCCGTCATGCCCGTCCCGTGTGTCGAGCCTAAGCCCATCATGCCATCCCGTTTGCGCCCCGCGCCCCTTGGGCTAGACGCAAACGGTTAACAAGGCCCGACCAGCAGCAACGAAATAACTGGTTCTTCGCGGATTTTTTATCGTTATTGCGGAGCGAACCGCTCCAGCATCTCGGTGATGGACCGCATCGTGGACGGTTTGGGGCAGGTCGTGGCGAGCGGATAACGCGCGCTGAGTTCCTGCGGATCGGCATGGCCCGAATGGAAAATGACCGGCACCTTGTATTCCGAAAGCACGTCGGCCGCCGGAAACACTTCCCCATCCATCAGCTTCACATCCAGGATGGCGCAGCGCGGGATGCCACGTTCCAGCGCCTTCATCGTTTCACGGACAGAGCCATAAGGGCCATCGACGACGTAACCTGCCCTTTCCACGATATCGACGAGGTCGAGGGCGATGAACACCTCGTCCTCCACGATCAGGATACGTTCTGTGGCCTGCAACGTCACTCTCCGGCATATTCTGCGCGTGCGGCAACCGGCCGCCCACTGCCTGCATGGTGAGCGACGGTTGCAAGGAATGCGCGATTTTACCGGTTAACCACAGGCGGGCGATTTGGTTCCGGGCTTTGCCGCGAACCGCCTCGCCCGTCAGTCCAGCGCGACGGAGATCGCCTTCAATTCGGTATAGGCTTCCACCCCGGCGCGGCCGTTCTCGCGGCCCCAGCCGCTCGCCTTGAAACCGCCCAGCGGCAGCGCGGGATCGACCCCGCCCGAACCGTTGATGCGGATCGTGCCGGCCTTCAGGCGGCGGGCCAGGCGATGTGCCATGCCGATGTCCCGCGTCCAGATATTGGCGGCGAGGCCGAACTGCGTCTCGTTGCCAAGCGCGGCCAGCCGGTCCGCATCTTCGGCGGAGGAGAAGCGCGTGGCGCACAGCACGGGGCCGAAGATTTCTTCCGACCGCACTTTCATGCTGGCATCGGTATCGACCAGCACGGTCGGTTCCACGAACCAGCCCGGCCCGTCGCCCTTGCGCCCGCCGCCGACCAGCACGGTCGCACCTTCCTGCCGCCCGCTTTCGATATAGCCGGTCACACGTTCAAGCTGCTGTTCGCTGACGAGCGGGCCGATCACAGTCTGCGGGTCGAGCGTCTGGCCCACGCGCAGCATCCGGGCCATGTTGGCGATGCCTTCCAGCACCTGGTCGGCCACGTCTTCCTGCACGAACAGGCGGCTGCCCGCGGCGCAAACCTGGCCGGCGTTGAAGAAGATGCTCATCGCCGCGGCTGGGATCGCCTTTTGCAGATCGGCATCGGCGAAGATGAAGGTCGGCGACTTGCCGCCCAGTTCCAGGCTGACCCGCTTGAAATTGGTCTTGCTCGCCTCGATGATCGCCTTGCCGGTCATGGTGGAGCCGGTGAAGGCCACCTTGTCGACATCCATATGCGCCGCCAGCGCCGCGCCCGTGGTGCGACCGAAGCCGGTCAACACGTTGACGACGCCTTCCGGGATGCCCGCTTCCAGCGCCAGTTCGCCCAGGATGATGGTGGAAAGCGGGGTCTGTTCCGCAGGCTTCAGCACCACGGTGCAACCGGCAGCGAGCGCCGGGCCGAGCTTGCCGCACGCCATCGCGAGCGGGAAGTTCCACGGCACGATCTGCCCGCATACGCCCACCGGTTCGCGCAGCGTGTAGCTGAGCCATTCGCCCGGCGCGGAAATCTCGTTGGTTTCGCCGGCCAGCTTGGTGGCCCAGCCCGCCTGATAGCGCAATTGCCCGATCGCGCCGCCCACATCGGCCATGCGGCTGAACTGGATCGGGCGGCCGACATCCAGCGTTTCGGTGAGAGCCAGTTCATCGCCATTCTGTTCGATCAGATCGGCCAGGCGGTTCAGCATCTGGGCGCGTTCGGCAGGCTTCACCCTGGACCACGGCCCTTCGAACGCCTTGCGCGCGGCGGCCACGGCAGCGTCCACATCGGCATCGGCGGCGCTGGCGACATCGGCCAGCTTGTCCCCCGTGGACGGGTCATGCGTTTCGAACGTCTCGCCGCCCTGCGCATCGCGCCATTCGCCGCCGATCAGCAGCTTTCCCGCCTTGCCGCCCCATCGGCTGCGGAAGGATTCCATGCGATTGTCGATGGGCGTTTCGGCGTTCACGGCATTCTCCCGGCTCTTGTTGATTGCGCAGGCTCGGCGCATAAAGATTGTAAGCGACACTTACCATAGATCGCGTTCTGGCCATAGCGTGCCAACCGAGGAGAGCCGTCCTGCAAGGGGATTTCGATTATGTGATCGTGGGCGCGGGTTCCGCCGGCTCCGTGCTGGCGGCGCGGCTGACGGAAGACCCGCGCGCGCGCGTCCTGCTGCTGGAGGCGGGCGGCGGGGCGGACAAGTTCCTGATCCGCATGCCGCTGGGCATGATGAAGGCCATGCTGAAGCCGGAACTGACCTGGCGCATGATGACGGAGCCGGAGCCGCATCTGAACGGCCGCCGCCTGTTCCTGCCGCGCGGCCGGCTGCTGGGCGGAAGTTCCTCCATCAACGGCATGGTCTATATGCGCGGCCATTCCGCCGATTACGATCGCTGGGCACAGAAGGGCGCGCGCGGCTGGAGCCATGCGGACGTGCTGCCCTATTTCCGGCGGATGGAGCGTAGCTGGCGCACCGACAATGCCGATTACGGCCATTCCGGCCCGCTGCCGGTGACGAAGAACAACACCGAATATCTGCTGCATGACGAATTGATGCAGGCGATCGGCAATGCCGGATATCCGGTGACGGACGATATCCATGCCGGCGCGCAGGAAGGCGGCAGCCTGGTGGAACTGACCATCGACGAGAAAGGCCGGCGCGCCTCCACCTACGAAGCCTATCTGAAGCCGGCCATGCGGCGGCCCAACCTGTCGGTCGTGACGCAGGCGCTGACCCGGCGGGTCGTGATGCAAGGCAACCGCGCGACGGGCGTGGAATATGAAGTGGAAGGGCAGGTACGGATCGCGCACGCCGCGCGCGAGGTCATCCTGTGCGGCGGCACCTATAACTCCCCGCAATTGCTGATGCTGTCGGGCATCGGCCCGGCGCAGCATTTGCAGGACATGGGCGTGCCGGTGCTGCACGATCTGCCGGGCGTGGGCGGGAATCTGGGGGAACATCCGCGGGTGCCGCTGGAATTCGCGGCCAATGGCCCCGTCACCTTCGTCAATCAGCTGCGCTTCGACCGGGCGGCGCGGGCGGTGATGCAATGGTATCTGCTGGGCACCGGGCCGTTCGCCCGCCAGTTGAACAGCGCCAACCCCATGCTGCGCACCGATCCCCGGCTGGAGCAGCCCGACATCCAGCTGTTCTCCAACCCGGTGAAGCTGACCGCGCATCTGTGGTTTCCCGGCTTTGTCAAAAGCCCGGACCACAGCTTTTCCGCCGATGTCATCCTGCTCCATCCGCAGGCGCGCGGCACGGTGCGGCTGAAATCGACCAATCCGCGCGACCTGCCCGCGATCCAGCTCAACCTGTTCGACAACGAGGCCGATTTCGCCACCGCCCGCGCCGGATTGCGGATGGCGCGCGCGATCTATGGGACGGAGCCGATGGCCGGGCTGATCGCGCGCGAGACCATTCCCGGCCCCGATGTGCAGGACGACGCGGCGATCGACGCGCATATCCGCGCCACCGCCGGCACCACGCAGCATCCGGTCGGCACATGCGCGATGGGCACCGGCAGCCACGCCGTGGTCGACCCCGAATTGCGGGTGCATGGGGTGGAGGGGCTGCGCGTGGTCGATGCCTCCGTCATGCCCGACGTGCCCGGCGGCAATACCAACGGACCCACCATCATGATCGCCGAGAAGGCCAGCGACATCATCCGCGGGCGCAGCCTGCCCACAAGCGAAGCCGAAAAGGAAGCCGCATGAACGAAGAGGATTTCCGCGCCTATCTGGCAGCGTTCAACGCCCAGGATTTTGAAGGCTTTTCAAAATATTACGCCGACGATGTGGAGTTCAACCTGGGTGATCGCAAGCAGATCATCGGGCCGCAGGGCATCGTCCGTTTCTATACCGGCGTGTTCGAGCATATCCGCGAGGAACTGGAAGTGCTGGACATGATCATCGCGCCAAACGGGGCGGCGCTGCATACCCGCACCAAGTTCACCACGATCAAGGACTGGCCCGATTTCGAGCTGTGGAGCACGATGGAAGGCGATGTGCGGGTGGTTCAGAGCATCAACATGTACAAGACGGCGCACGGCAAGATCACCAAGATCCTTTCGGGACGATTCTCCACCACATGACCAAGACCACCGATTATATCGTCGTCGGCGCGGGTTCGGCGGGCGCAGTGCTGGCCGCGAGACTTTCGGAAGATCCGGACGTTTCCGTGACGCTGATCGAGGCGGGGCGGCGGGAACGCCACCCGCTGCTGACGATGCCGATCGCCTTTCCCATGATCATGATGGGCGGCCGCTATAACTGGAATTACCAGGGCGAACCCGAACCCCATGCCGATGGGCGGCGCATCCGCCAGCCGCGCGGCAAGGCGCTGGGGGGATCGAGCATGATCAACGGCATGCTCTATGCCCGCGGCCATCCGCGCGATTACGACGAATGGCGCCAATTGGGCCTGGAAGGCTGGGCCTATGACGACGTGCTGCCCTATTTCAAGCGGTCCGAAAACCATTGGGGCGCGGCGGATGAATATCATGCCAAGGGCGGGCCGCTGTCGATCACCAAGCATATCCCGGACCGCAAGCTGTTCCCCCGCTTCATGGAAGCGGTGACGAAGCTGGGTTACAAGACGCAGGCGGACCATCACGGCGCGGACCAGGAAGGCTGGGGATCGCCCGACATTTCCATCCATCGCGGGCGGCGCGGCAGCACGTCGGCCCGGTTCCTCTATCCCGCGATGAAGCGGCCGAACCTGACCGTCATCACCGGCGCGCTGGCGACGCGGGTGGAGGTGAGCAACGGCCGTGCAACGGCACTGCATTACCGGCAGAACGGTGCCGAACACCGGATCGCGGCCGAACGGGAGATCATCCTGTCGGGCGGAGCCTTCAACAGTCCGCAATTGCTGATGCTGTCCGGCGTCGGGCCTGCGGACGAGCTGCGCGAACATGGCATCGACGTGGTGCACGACCTGCCGGGCGTGGGCCGCAATCTGCAGGACCACCCTTCCATCGCGATCATGTCCGGCGCGAAGCGGGACGTGACCTTGACGAACGACCTGCGGTTCGACCGGCTGACCCTGTCGGTGCTGGAATGGCTGGCCTTCGGCAAGGGGCGGATCGCCAACATGCCGGTGACGGCCAATGGCTTCATCAAGACCCGCCCCGATCTGGAGCGGCCCGATGCGCAATGCCTGTTCCAGCCGACCAGCATCTTCGCCCGCCCATGGTTCCCCGGCGTCAAGAAGCCCGCGCCCGATGTGGTGGCGATGGCCTGCGTCCTGCTGCGGCCGGAAAGCCGGGGCTGGGTGAAGCTGGCCAATGCCGATCCCGCCACGCCGCCGCGCATTCTGTCCAACGTGCTGGCGACGGAGGGCGATCGCGCCTTCTTCCGCCGCATCATCCCGCAGATCCGCGAGATTTTCGCCACCTCTCCACTGGCGGAGGTGCTTAAGGACGAGATGCTGCCCGGCGCCAATGTGCGCACCGATGCGCAGATCGATGTGTGGGTGCGCGGCGCGATCAGCACGGCGATGCATCCGGTGGGCAGCTGTGCGATGGGCACCGGCGCGGATGCGGTCTGTGACGAAAAGCTGCGCGTGCGCGGGCTGGACGGGCTGCGCGTGGCGGATGCATCGGTGATGCCGCGCATCGTGGGCGGCAATACCAATGCGGCGAGCATCATGATCGGCGAAAAGGCCGCCGATCTGGTGCGGGGCGGGTAGGTTTTCAGGTTTATCACGCAAAGGCGCGAAGGATCGGGTTTAGCCTGAGAGCATACAGGACTGCGCCGTTTGACAGGCGCCGACCCTTCGCGCCCTGGTGCCTTTGTGGGAAAACAAAGCTACGCCTGCCCCAAGAAAGCTGCAGGCTTGATCCGCGCGGCTTGAGCGGCCACTTGGTTTCGCAAGGCGGCGGCAGGGGAATCGGCCGCGTATCGCAGACATGCAGACGGACGGACACATCATGACGACTCACACCACCAGGATGCTCATCATCGGGTCCGGCCCGGCCGGGCTGACCGCCGCGATCTATGGCGCGCGGGCGGGGATGCAGCCGATCGTGGTGCAGGGCCTGCAACCGGGCGGGCAGCTGACGATCACGACCGATGTGGAGAATTATCCCGGTTTCCGCGACGTGATCCAGGGCCCGTGGCTGATGCAGGAAATGCAGGCGCAGGCAGAACATGTCGGCACGCGGATGATGTGGGACACCATCATCGACATCGATATCGAAAACGGCCCGCCCTTCGTGGCGAAGGGCGACAGCGGCGAGACCTATGTGGGCGACGTGCTGGTGATCGCGACCGGCGCGCAGGCCAAGTGGCTGGGCGTGCCGGGCGAAGAACGGCTGGGCGGCAAGGGCGTGTCCGCCTGCGCGACATGCGACGGGTTCTTCTATCGCGGCAAGAAGGTGGCGGTGATCGGCGGCGGCAACACCGCCGTCGAGGAAGCACTCTACCTCACCAACCATTCCGAGGACGTGACCCTGATCCACCGCCGGGGGGAGCTGCGGGCGGAAAAGATCCTGCAGGACCGGCTGTTCGCGCATCCGCGCATCACGATGCTGTGGAACAGCAAGGTGGAAGAGTTCCTGGGCGATCCCGCCGCCGGGGGGCTGACCGGGCTGCGGCTGAAGGACACCGTCACCGGCGCGGAAAGCACCTTCGAATGCGACGGCGCATTCGTGGCCATCGGTCATGCCCCGGCCACCGAATTGTTCAAGGGCAAGCTGGAGATGGACGAAAGCGGCTATCTGGTGGTGGAACCGGGCACGCCCAAGACCAATCGCCCCGGCGTGTTCGCCTGCGGCGACGTGATGGACCACACCTATCGCCAGGCCGTGACGGCGGCGGGCACGGGCTGCATGGCCGCGCTCGATGCGGAACGGTTCCTTGCCACGCTCGAATTCGTGAAGAACGAACAGGCGCAAGCCGCGGAATAACCGCCTCCCCCGTCCATGGCGGGGGCCATGGCCTTCATCGGATCAGGCCCTGGCCTTACGCTGCGGCAGGAGCCTGTGCGTCCAGCAGATCACGGATCTGGCGCAGCGCCTCTGCCGCATTGACCCCTATCATGTAGCGCACATCCTGGAGGCCGGTCCGCAAGGACTGGCCGGCCTGCGCATCGTCCACGAGCACGGCCATGTGCCAATCGGGATAGAGGCGGGACGATGCCGCGCCGAAATCAATCAGCTTCACCTCCCGATGCCGGAAGTCGCGGCAGATCGCCTCGAACAACGCCTCGACCGCCATGGCCGGCCCTTCCAGCACCTGCGCGAACAGCCCGTCCATAAACAGCAGGCAGCCGGTCAACCCCGCCTGCCGGTTGCTGGCGGCAGCCTGGGCCGCGATCTGCGCAACCTGTGCGACGGGATCGCCATCCGCATCGTCGAGCATGGCGCGGCTGGTGTAGAACAGGCGCACCAGCGCATCGTCCTGCCGGATCGAACCGGTCATGCCGCGTTCCTTGCCCGCCCTGCGAACAGGCCCGCGACCTGATCGGCTGGCACCGGCGCACTGATGAGGAACCCCTGCACATGGTCGCAGCCCTGACGGGCGATGAAGGCGAATTGTTCATCCGTTTCGATGCCTTCGGCCGTCACCATCATGCCGAGCCGTTCGCCAAGCTGGGCGATGGCGCTGACGATGGTGGCGCTGCCTTCATCGCTGGGCAGGCGCTGCACGAAGGAGCGGTCGATCTTGATGCGGCTGATCGGAAAACGGTGCAGATAGCTGAGCGACGAATAGCCGGTCCCGAAATCGTCGAGCGAGATGCGCACGCCTAGTTCGCGCAATTGTTGCAGCGATTGCAGGGCGAGATCCGCATCGCCGAGCAGAGCGGTTTCGGTGATTTTCAGTTCCAGCCGCTCCGCCGGGAGGCAGGCTTCCTCAAGAGCCTGCGCCACCATCTGCGGCAGGCGCGGATCGAGCAACTGGACCGGCGAGAGATTGACCGCCACGTCGAGCCGCGACGGCCAGCCAGCGGCATCGGCGCAGGCGCGGCGCAGCACATGCGCGCCGATCCGCGACACCAGGCCCAGTTCTTCCGCCAGCGGAATGAAATCGGACGGCGGGACATTGCCGCGCCCGGCGCAATGCCATCGCACCAACGCCTCCGCCCCGGTGTAGCTGCCGCTGACCGTGTCGATCACCGGCTGGTAATAGACCTCGAAATCGTCGCGCATGCAGGCACGGCGCAGATCCGCCTCCAGCGCGCGGCGTTGCAGGATGGCGTCCGTCAGGCCGGGTTCGAACAGGACGCAGCGATCCCGCCCTTCCCGCTTCGCCGTGTAGAGGGCGATGTCGGCATGCTGTGTCAGCGTGGCGGCATCCGCGCCGTGCCCGGGCGCGAGCGCGACGCCGACGCTGGCGCCGAGTTCCGCGATATTGCCATGGATGATGAAAGGGCGGGACAGGATCTCCACGACGCGGCCGGCAATCTCGGACGCAGCGGCCGCGCTTTCCACGCCATAGGCGATGATGGCGAATTCATCGCCGCCGATACGCGCCACCAGATCCTCTGCCCGCACGGCATGGCGCAGACGCTGCGCGACCCGGCGCAGCACTTCGTCACCCACCGGATGGCCGAACGTATCGTTCACTGGCTTGAAACGGTCGAGATCGACCATCAGCAGCGCGAAGGGCACGCCGTTGTCCGCGATCTGCTGGCTGCCTTTCTTCACCGCGTCGCTGAAGTGGTGGCGGTTGGCCAGCCCGGTCAGCGCATCGTGCAGGGCGATATGGCGCAAGCGGTTCTGGGATGCGGTGCGGGTGCGCTGTTCCACCAGATGAATCGAGATGCCGGTGCAGATGATGAGCATCGCGACGACCGCGATCCCGCCTGCCATCGCCACGAATACCTGATCCGACAATTCTTGCGTCAGCCCGGAAATGGGGATGACGGAAAAGGCGGCCATGCCCACGAAATGGAGCGTAACGACAGCGCCCACGAGCAGGGCATTGGGCAACAGGCGCGAAGCACCCATGCTGCGCAGCCGGTCTATCGCGAGCGCGCCCAGCGCCACGGAGAAGAGGATGGAAGCAATCACATAGGCCGGTTCCCACCGCACCACGCCGTCAACGCGATAGGCGAACATGCCGACATAATGCATGGCGGATATCGACAGGCCGATCGCCCCGCCGCCGCAAAGCGCGGCAATGGCGCGATTGCGCAGGGTGGAGATCATGAAACCGGCCCCGGTGCCCGCCACCGCGATCAGCGCAGACGAGATGGTGACCGCCGCATCGAAGGTGACGGGGACGCCGGGATTATAGCCCAGCATGGCGATGAAATGCGTTCCCCAGATCGCCGCGCCGGCCGTCATCGCGGTGAGGAAGCACCAGTGCAGCCGGGACGAACCCTCATCCGCCAGAGCCCGCCCGAACAGGCGGGTGGTGACATGGATTCCCGTCACGCACATGATCGCGGCCAGCAGGACGAACCACAGATTATGATCCTGGGTAAGGCAGGTAAAAACACGCATGCGAGGCCGCTACGGTTTCATTCGTAAACAATTTCATCGCGATGCGACGAACCGAGGAACGAGCCTGCCGCCAGCCGCAGCAGACATGCAGCAATCCATTGAAATGGCAGAATAACCTGTCGCATGGGCGGCAGGATGCGCTGCCAGGCATTGCGAGGGATTTGGCCAGCGGCCCACTGGGACGCTGGCCGAATCGCATGCCGGGACGGACGGGGGCCTGAGCGCCGCCCGCGCCGATCAGCCGCGCGAGACCTGCGTTTCCTGTTCGGTGATGAACTCCACAAGGGCAGGCTGGCCACGTTCCGTCGCCTCTATCGCCCGGCGCAGGGCCGGCACGATTTCGGCAGCCTCCGTCACCCGTTCGCCATGGCAGCCCAGCGAGCGGGCGAAGGCGGCATAATCGCCGGAAATATCGGTGGCGCGATATTTGTCCGTCGCCACCGGCATTACCGGCAGTTCGATGGCCATCGCTTCATTGTTGAGCAGGATCGACAGGATCGGGATGCGGTCGCGCGCGGCGGTTTCCAGATCCGTGCCCGTGAAGCCGATGGCCGCATCGCCCCACACATTGATGCACAGCCGATCCGGATGGATCAGCTTGGCGCCCATGGCGAGGCCGAGGCCATAACCGAGCTGCGTGCTTTTGCCCCAGCCGATATAGGAATGGGGGGTGATGGACTTCCAGAACGGCACCAGCTGATCGCGCGGGCTGCCCGCATCATGGGTGATGATGGTGTTGGCGACATCGACGGTGCGCTGCAGATCGGCCAGCACGCGGTATGGCGATAGGGGGGCGGTGTCCTGCGTGTATTTCGCCTCCCACTTTTTCAGCCAGTCCGCTTCCACCTGCTTGATGCGCGCGGCGACAGGGGCGGCGTCGCGCGGCTGGGGCAGGCGGCGCTTCACGGCGTCCAGCAGCGCGGCCAGCGTCAGCCGGGCATCGCCTACCAGCCCGATCTCGCACGGGATGGACTTGTCGAGATCGGTGGCGTCCAGCGTGGCATGGATCACCCGTTTGCCGGGCGGAATGGTCAGGCCGAAGGGCGTGGCGGTGAAGCTGCATCCGATGCCGAACAGCAGGTCGCATTCCGCCAGCCATCTCGCCACGCAGCCATTGATGCCGGCCCCGCCCGAACCGAGAGCGAGCGGGTGCGTTTCGTCGAAGGCGCTCTTGCCCGGCAGGCTGGTCATCACCGGGATGGCGAGATGTTCGGCCAGCGCGCGCAGTTCGTCATAGGCTTCGGACCAGTGGATGCCCTGCCCCGCATAGATGGCGGGATTTTCAGCAGCGATCAGCGCGTCGGCCGCTGCCTCCACCTCCTCCGCCGCCGGTTGGGAGCGGACGACCTTGCCGGGGCGATAGTCCAGCGTGCCGGTGAAGGGCTGTTCCAGCAGGTCATAAGGCAGTTCCACCACCACCGGCTGCGGGCGGCCGTTCCGCAGCATGGAAAAGGCGCGGCGCAGCACCGGCTCCACCTGATCGGCGCCGGTCAGCGGCTCTGCATGTTTGGCGACGCTCGCCATGGAACGGACGGAGTTGAAATTGAACGGCACATGCGCCTGCCCCATGGGGTAGCCCTGCGGCATCACCAGCACCGGCACGCTGTCGGCAAAAGCCTGCGCTACGCCGCCAAAGGCATTTTCCGCGCCCGGCCCCTGCTGCATTACGAAGACGCCCATCTTCGCGCCCTTGCTCATCCGGCTATAGGCATCGGCCATGTGCAGCCCGGTGCGTTCCTGCCGCACGATGATGGTGCGGATGTCGATCCGCGCGGCTGCTTCCAGAATCTGGTTGCGGGGATAGCCGAAGACGATGTCCACCCCTTCGCGCTTCAGCACCGCCGCGATCGCATCGGCCACCGTGCCGTTCGCATGAACCGGCTGGTCCACCATTCCATTGCCCTGTCGCATGCTCTCTCCCAATATCTCCATCACGGGCTAGAACACCGGGCGGCACCGCGCAATGCGGGCCGGGGAGAGAGAACAGATGCCACCGATCGAACTGGGGCGCATGCGTGTCCACAAAATCCACGAGATGGACAGTCCCGTGCCGCTGCTGAGCCAGTTGCCCGGAACCACGGCCGAGGACCTCGCAAGGCTGCGGCAATGGTACGAGCAGCCGGACGAGATCAGCGCTGACCCGGAAACCAGCTTCATGACCTTTTCGGTGCATAGCTGGGTGATAGAGATCGATGGGCGCACCATCCTGATCGACAGCTGCGACGGCAATCACAAGAACCGGTCGCTGGATGCGGTACATCAGCTCGACACCGATTATCTGGGCAATCTGCGCCGCGCCGGGTTCCGGCCCGAGGATATCGACATGGTGATGTGCACCCATCTGCATTTCGACCATATCGGCTGGAACACCCGGCTCGAGGGCGGCCGCTGGGTGCCGACCTTCCCCAATGCGCGCTATCTGTTCGGGCGGCGGGACTATGAATATTTCCAGGCCAACCCCGAAGGGGAAGCGCTGCATCACGAGGCGTTTCTGGATTCCATCGTGCCGGTGATGGATGCGGGATTGGGGGAACTGGTGGATGAAGACCATGTCGCCCATCGCGAGATCGGCGATGGCGTGTGGCTGGAACCGGCCTTCGGCCATTCGCCGGGATGCTGCATGGTGGGCGCGCAGGCCGATGGGCCGCCGGCGCTGTTCTGGGGCGACGTGATCCATCACCCCGTGCAGATGATCCGCCCCGACCTGCCCTTCGCCTTCGATGCCGATCCTGCTGCCGCCAGCAAGGTGCGCCGGGCCACCATGGCGCGTGCGGCGGAGGAAGGGACCACCTGCTTCCCCGCGCATTTCCGCCGCACATCGGCCGGCCATGTGCTGCGCGACGGCGATGCATACCGCTATCACTGGCTGCTGGAAGGCGGCACTTGATTACGGCTGAAACCATAGGCAGATCGCAAGGATGATCGACAGGTCCGAACTGCGCGCCGCCTATCGGCAGGACGAGGCATCCTGCGTGGAGGAGCGGCTGCGTCAGGCGCGGCCCGCCTCCGCCCGGCATGGTGAGGCAGCTTCCCTTGCCGCGCGGCTGATCGAGGGCGCCCGCGCCCGCAAGGCCAGCGGGCTGGATGCCTTCCTCGCCAGCTACGGCCTCGGCACGGAAGAAGGCATCGCGCTAATGTGCCTCGCCGAAGCGCTGCTGCGCGTGCCCGACAGGGATACGGCGGACGCGCTGATCCACGACAAGCTGGCCGGGATCGACTGGGCGGAACATCTGGGCGGGAGCAATTCCACCTTCGTCAACGCGGCGACATTCTCCCTGATGCTGACCGGCCATGTCCTGCGCAGCGGAACGGATGCGGAGGCCGGTCTCGCCAGCGCCCTGCGCCGCGCGGTGGGCCGGGTGGGAGAGCCGGTGATCCGCCAGGCCGTGATGCAGGCGATGCGCATCCTGGGCGGGCAATTCGTATTCGGCCGCACCATCGAAGAGGCGCTGGACCGCGCCAGGCCGGAACGCAAACAGGGGCTGACCCACAGTTTCGACATGCTGGGCGAAGCGGCGATGACCTTCCCCGATGCCGAACGCTATCGCCAATCCTATGCCGCCACCATCGAAAGGCTCGCGCGCGAGACGCAGGGCAGCATGGCCGCCAGCCCCGGCATTTCGGTGAAGCTGAGCGCGCTCTACCCGCGCTACGACGCCTATCATGCCGATGCCGCGCGCGATGCGCTGCTGCCGATCCTGCGCGAATTGGCGCTGGCCGCGAGCCGGGCCGGCATCCACCTCACCATCGACGCGGAGGAAGCGGAACGGCTGGAGCTGTCGCTGGATCTGATCGAGGCGCTGGTGGCGGACGATGCCCTGTTCGCAGAAGGGTGGGACGGGTTCGGCCTGGCGGTGCAGGCCTATCAGAAACGGGCCGTGCCGCTGTGCGACTGGGCGGTGCGGCTGGCGCGCGGGCATGGGCGCAGGCTGATGGTCCGGCTCGTCAAGGGCGCCTATTGGGATGCGGAGATCAAGCTGGGCCAGGTCGGCGGCCATTCCGATTACCCGGTCTTCACGCGCAAGCAGGCGACGGACGTGTCCTATCTCGCCTGTGCGGAGAGATTGCTGAACGCGCAGGACGCGATCTATCCCGCTTTCGCCACCCACAACGCCAATACGATCGGCGCGATCAAGATGCTGGCCGCGGGCCGGCGGTTCGAGTTCCAGCGCCTGCATGGCATGGGAGAGGACGTCTATGCCGCGCTGGCGCGGGAGGAAGGCGCCCATCGCACCCCCGTGCGCATCTATGCGCCGGTTGGCGGGCACAAGGAATTGCTGGCCTATCTAGTGCGCCGCCTGCTGGAAAACGGGGCCAATTCCTCCTTCGTCAACCGTATGGCCGATGCCGAAGTGCCGGTGGCCGATCTGGTGGCCGACCCGGTAGCCTGGCTGGCTGCGGCGGAGCCGAAGCGTAACCCGGCCATACCGCTGCCTGCCCATATTTATCCCAACCGCCGCAACAGCGCGGGCATCGACCTGACCGACCCGCTGGTGATCGGCCCCTTGCAGGCCCGGCTTGCGGAACTGGAAGGCCGGCCGTGGTCTGCCGTCCCCACCGTGATCGCGGATGGCGCGACTGAGGCCGAGCAGGGGCACGAAATCCGGTCCCCGCAGGATCGATCCGTGGTGGTGGGCCATGCGCTGGATGCGGCGGCGGGCGATATCGACCTGATGCTGGAACGGGCGCAGGCGGCGCAGCCCGGCTGGGATGCGCGCGGCGGGCTGGAACGCGCCGCGCTGCTCGACCGGGCGTCGGACCTGTTCGAAGCCCATGCGGCGGAAATCATCAGCCTGTGCGTGCGCGAGGCGGGCAAGACCCTGCCCGATGCGGTGCTGGAACTGCGCGAGGCGGTCGATTTCCTGCGCTATTACGCCTGCGAGGCGCGGATGCTGTTCGCTGCACCGCAGCCCCTGCCCGGCCCGACCGGGGAACAGAACCTGCTGCGCCTGCATGGGCGCGGCATCTTCGCCACCATCAGCCCGTGGAACTTCCCGCTCGCCATCTTCATCGGCCCGGCGGCGGCAGCGCTGGCGGCAGGCAACAGCGTGATCGCGAAGCCCGCCGAACAGACGCCGCTGATCGCCGCGCTGGCGGTGCGGCTGTGCCACGCAGCCGGGATACCGGACGATGTGCTGCAACTGGCCCCCGGCGCGGGCGAGGTGGGCGCCGCGCTGACGAGCGACCGGCGCATCGCCGGCGTCGCCTTCACCGGTTCCACCGCGACGGCGCATGCCATCAATCGCGCCCTCGCCGCCCGCGACGGGCCGATCGGCACGCTGATCGCGGAAACAGGCGGGCAGAACGCGCTGATCGTCGATTCGTCCGCTCTGCCCGAACAAGTCACGCGCGACGTGATGGCGAGCGCATTCCAGAGCGCCGGGCAACGCTGTTCGGCCCTGCGCATCGTCTATCTTCAGGACGACGTGGCCGACGCGATGCTGGCCATGATCCGGGGCGCCTTCGACGCGCTGGCGGTGGGCGACCCTGCCCGACTGGCGACAGATGTGGGGCCGGTCATCGACGAAGAGGCGCGCGCGGCGTTGAACGGCCATGTCGCGAAGATGCGCGGGGAGATGCGGCCCGTGTGGCAGCGCGAGCTGCCCGCCGCCTGCGCGGCGGGCACTTTCGTCGCGCCTGCCATTGTCGAGATCGGTTCCATCGCGGACCTGAAGCGGGAGAATTTCGGCCCGGTGCTGCATGTCGCCCGCTATCCGGCCGATGGGCTGGCCCGGGTGATCGAGGATATCAACGCCAGTGGATACGGCCTGACGCTGGGCCTGCACAGCCGCATCGACGCGACCCGCCGCCATGTCGAACGCCGCGCCCGCGTGGGCAATCTCTATGTCAATCGCAACCAGATCGGCGCTGTGGTGGGCAGCCAGCCCTTCGGCGGCGAGGGCCTGTCCGGCACCGGCCCCAAGGCGGGCGGCCCGCATTACGTGCTGCGCTTCGCCACGGAGCGGGTGACGACGGTGGACACCACCGCTGCAGGCGGCAATGCCAGCCTGCTGGCGGAGGGTTGATATCGAACCCATATCAAACTGCTCGCCGTGGAATGGCTTTGCGCATACATTGGCGATAACTTCATGCGAGTAGAACGAAGCGAATTATGTCCAAAACTAGTGAGATGATCGAACGCGCGAAAACTGTGCGTGATTCCGCAGAGGATCGCGAGCGTCAGAGGCGCAGTTTCGCCTATGGCAACGCAAAAACGGAAAATGATCGCGTCACCCGCGAAATGGTTGATCGGGCCGCCGAGAAACATCCGCGACATGGTTGATCGCGAAACGGTCTCGGGAGAAGCTGCCTACATTTCAGACGCCGACGCGCGTGCTGCGCTGGAAGCTGAGAATGCACTTCTTCAGTTTGACCAGGTCCTTGACCTGATCGACGTTGCAGTACGGGATGGGCGCCCGTTCAAATTGCGGATTTCCACAATCCTCTCGTTGCATCGAACCGCGATGCAAGGGGTCCACCCGCAAGCAGGGACCTTTCGTAACGCGCCCGTCAATATCAGCGGCAGCAAACATCGACCTCCACATGAAGGCCTCGTAGCCGCAAAGACGGAAGATCTGTGCGAATGGATCAACGCCCACTGGACGCAGAGGTCAGCTGTAGAGCTGTGCGCTTACATCATGTGGCGCCTCAATTGGATCCACCCTTTCGCCGATGGCAACGGCCGAACCACGCGGGCTCTGGCATATCTGGTGCTTTGCGTGAGAGCAGGCGCACGCCTGCCTGGCTTTCCTACCATACCTGAGCAAATCGCTGCCAATAAGAAGCCCTATTATGACGCGCTCGAACAAGCGGATATCGCAGCGCAGGATGACATGACTGACCTGACGAAAATGGCTGACTTGCTAGAAGAATATTTGCAAAAGCAGCTCCAAGCGGTATTGAGCGCGGCGACACAAACCGACGCCACAGACGAACAACTGCGAAAATTTCACTGATGGCGATTCTCAGCGACAGGTGGATTCGGGACAAGGCGCTTTCCGAAGGGATGATCGAACCCTTCGTGGAAACGCAGCGGCGCGATGGGTGCATATCCTACGGGCTTTCGTCCTATGGCTATGACGCGCGCGTGGCGGACGAGTTCAAGATCTTCACCAATGTCGACAATGCGGTGGTGGACCCGAAGGATTTCGCCGCCAACAGCTTCGTCGATCGCAAGACCGATGTGTGCATCATCCCGCCCAACAGCTTCGCCCTCGCCCGCACGGTGGAGTATTTCCGCGTGCCGCGCGATGTGCTGGTGATTTGCCTCGGCAAGAGCACCTATGCCCGCTGCGGCATCATCGTGAACGTCACCCCGCTGGAACCGGGCTGGGAAGGGCATGTGACGCTGGAGTTTTCCAACACCACGCCGCTGCCGGCCAAGATCTACGCCAATGAAGGGGCGTGCCAGTTCCTGTTCCTGCAAGGCAACGAGCCGTGCGAGGTCAGCTATGCCGACAGGGCCGGCAAATATATGGGCCAGCAAGGGGTCACGCTGCCCAAGCTCTGACGGTTCGCGCCCGCAGGGCACATATCGGGCGTCGGGACGTTGCACCCTCAGGGCAGGCGCAAGGCGCCACTGCCGGGGAGAGACGCCATGTCCTTGATTGCCGCGATACTGGGCCGCATCCTGCTGGCCGCATTGTTCATCCTGTCAGGCATCCAGAAGGTGCTGGCGCCCGCAGGGGCGGCCGCCATGCTGGAAAGCGCCAACCTGTCGCCCACGCTGGCGGTGCCGACCGGCATCTTCGAGATTGTGGCCGGCGTCCTGCTGGCAGTTGGCCTGATGACCCGGCTGGTGTCGATCATCCTGTTCGCCTTCGTGGCGTTGACCACCGTGTTCTTCCACAACCAGCTGACCGATCCGATGCAGGGCACGATGGCGCTGAAGAACCTCGCCATCATGGGCGGATTGCTGATGGTCTTTGCCTATGGCCAGATGCGTGGCAGTTATGACCACCTGCGCTTGCGCCGCCGCGAATACCGGGCGGAGCTGCGCGCCGCCCATGCCGAAGGCATGGCGGAAGGGCAGAGGGTGCATACTACAGTCATAAAGGAATACGAATGACGGATAAGGGAGCGGATATTGGCGCGCTGCTGGATCGGATCGAGACGCTGGAGCGCCGCGCGCAGGCAGCGGAAGATTACCGGGATCTGGTGAATCTGCAGGGCGCCTATGGCTATTATGTGGACAAGGGGCTGTGGGATCAGGCGGCCGACCTGTTCGCCCGTGACGGCACGCTGGAGATTGCCGGTCGTGGCGTCTATGCCGGGCAGGACAGGGTGCGCGCCTATCTGCACCGCCTGCCTGCCTATGGCCACGGCGTGATCTTCAACCACATGCAGTTGCAGCCGGTGCTGCATATCGACAGCGAGGCCGGCACCGCCAATGGCCGCTGGCGCACGCTGATGATGGTCGGCTTCCTGGGCAAGGAAGGCCGATGGGGCGAGGCGACGTATGAAAACGCCTATGTCCGCGAAGACGGTCGCTGGCGCATCGCCAGCCTGCACGGCATCATCAACTTCTATGCCGAATATGACGAAGGCTGGCATCGCGGCGGGGTGCCGCTGCTGCGATCGACGGACGGCATCCAGCCCGACCGGCCGCAAAGCTTCGAGTATGAAGCCTTCCCCGAACCGGTGATCGCCCCGTTCCATTACGACCGGGTCTGAAGCTGGATAAGCACGGCGATCCGGGCCGCGCCACCGCGCACCCGGATCGCCGCTGCCCTCAGCGGAAGCTGGTATCAGAAGCTGGTGCGCATGCTCAGCTTGAAATTGCGGCCCGCCAAAGGCACGAAATCCTTGGTAAAGCTGGCGTGGCGGCGCCCTTCGGTATCGAACAGATTATCGATCTGCGCGACCAGGGTGATGTTGTTCGCCCCTTCGATGGGATGCCAGGCCAGCGACAGGTTCACGAAGGCGAAATCCTCGCTGGGGGTTTCGAGCGGGGCGACGCGGTCCTGCCCGTCATACCATTCCACTTCCGCGCGGGCATCGAAATGGCCGATGCGCCCCTCCAGCGCGCCCAGCAGGCTGAGCGGGGGGATGCGCGGCACCGGCGTGCCATCGGCCAGGGTTGCGCGCACATAATCGCCGCGCAGATCGGCCAGCAGGGTGAAGGCATCGGTCTCGACGAGGGGGAAGGTCACTTCCCCTTCCACGCCGAACTGGTCGGCATCCTGTTGCAGGAACTGATAGACCGGCAGGCCATCGGCCTCCTCCCCTGTTTCGGACAGGAAGATGAAGCCATCGAACCAGTTGCGATAGATGCTGGCGCTCAGCCGCACCGGCCCCACATCGCCGCGCAGATAGGTTTCAACGCCCCATGACCCTTCCTTGCCCAGCGTGACGCTGCCGATCTCATATTGCTGGGTCGCGACATGGGGGCCATCGGCGAACAATTCCTGCGCGGATGGCGCCCGCTGCGCGCGCGACAGGTTCACGCCCGCCCGCAGCCGGTCGAACACGCCGTAGGACAGGCCGACCGATCCGGAGAAAGTGTTGAAATCGCGGCTGAGGCCGAGCGTTTCGGCATCGACGCTGGTTCGCTCATACCGCCCGCCCAGTTCCACTTCCACCGGATCGAAATCCAGTTCCTGCAACGCGAAGGCGGCGAAGCTTTCGGTCTTGTTGGGCGGCACGAAGGCTTCTTCGCCCGTGGCCACGAAATCGGTATGCGCATATTGCGCGCCGATGGAGCCCTGCCACGCGCCGCGCCGCGACTGCACCAGTTCCACGCGCCCTTCCACGCCCTCCACGTCGAAGACGGTGCCGACCTCGTCCCCTTCGAATTCGGTGTGGGTGTAGTCGCTATAGCCCCAGCGAGTCTGCAAGCTGTCGAAGAAGCCGCCGCCCAGATCCAGCGCGCCGCGCAGATCGACGCGATATCGCTTCATGCCGATGCTGACGTCGCCTTCCTCCTCGTGCTCATGATCGTGGTCGTGGTCGTGATCTTCTTCGTCATGATGGACATGGCCCACGCCCGGCAGGCCGGGGATGCCGTAACCGGTATCGAAATAATCGAACGACACGCCGATATTGCTGTCGCCCGAGAAATAGGACAGGCCCGCGCCGACCGTCTTGGTTTCCGTCCAGCTGTTGGGCAGCTTGCCGCGCGTATTGGCGCCTTCCCGGAACTCCGCCGCTTCGTCGAGATGGCCTTCCTCTTCCTCCTCCGCCGCGGTGGCGAGCAGGTTTTGGCGCAGGCTGTCGCTGGCGACATAGCCGGGAATGGCGAGGTTGCCGGTCTTGTTATACGATCCGTCGACATGGAACGCGATGTTGGAGGTGAGCGGCATGTCCAGCGACACGCCGCCTTCGCGCAGGTCGTAAGCGGTATCGAGCGCGGCCATGGCGTCCACATGCACGGCTTCGTCCGGCATGCGCGGCGGGATGCGGCGGGTGATGACATTGACGGCGCCGCCGATCGCCTGGCTGCCATACAGCAGCACGGCAGGGCCGCGCAGCACCTCGATCCGTTCCGCGATCAGCGGGTTCACCGTCACCGCATGGTCCGCCGAGGCGCCCGATGCGTCGATGGAACCCACGCCATCGGTCAGCACGCGCACACGTTCGCCGCTGAAGCCGCGCAGCACCGGGCGCGATGCGCCGGGCGAAAAGCTGGTCGCGGAGACGCCGGGCAGCTTCGCCAGCACTTCGCCCACCTGCACATTCATGTTCCGCTGCAATTCCGTGCCGTCGAGGACAGAGGTGCCGGCCAGCAGGTCCAGCCGCTTCAGCCCGGCTGCGGTGACAACGATGGGCCCGTGCAGATCGTCTCCCGTCGGCTCCACCCGGCCGCGCCCCTGCGAAGCCGGGGTGTCCGTGGTGGCAGGCGCATTATCCTGGGCGAAAGCGGGAACGGCCGAAAGCAGTGAAACGGAAAATAGGAGCGTAGCCCGAAGCATGGTCATGAAAGTGCGATCCCGCCTGTCTCATTGTTGAATGAGATAATATAACATCATATTGCGGCGCACAATCAAGCGATTTGTGAAAATAGCCGGATTTCGATTCCGAAAGCCGATCAGGCGGCGAATTGCGGCGTCAGGCGGAAGCGCGCTGCAACCGCGCGCGGGTTTCCGTCTCTCCGATCAGGGACAGGAGGGCGTGCATATCTGGCCCGGAATCGCGCCCGGTCAGGGCGAGTCGCAGCGGATGGAACAGCGCCTTGCCCTTGCGGCCGGTCCGGTCCTTGAGGGCGGCGGTGAGCGTGCCCCACGGATCATCGCCCCATGTCAGCGCCTGCGCGGCGAGGCCGAGATATTCGCGCGTTTCGGCATCGAAATCGGGGGCGGCGATCGGGCCGGTCACGACCTGCCACCATTCCCCGGCCTGCGCGACATGGGCAAGGTTGGGGCGGATCGCGTTCCACGCCGCCTCGTCCATTCCTTCGGGCAGACGATCCGCGACCTGAGCGAAATGCAGCCCGTGCACGATGGCGGTGTTGACGCGCGCCAGTTCATCCTCGTCAAACCGGGCGGGGGCGCGGCCGAAACTGCCCAGATCGAAACTGTCCACCAGTTCGGCGGTCGAAAGGCGCGGGTCGACAGGCTGCGATGTGCCGAGCCGGGCCAGCAGCGCGATCACCGCCTGCGGCTCCGTCCCGCCGTCGCGCAGTGCATCCATGCCCAGCGAGCCGAGGCGTTTGGACAGCTTGCCTTCCGTCCCCACCAGCAGCGCCTCATGCGCAACGCGCGGCGGCGCGGCGCCAAGGGCGGCTAACATCTGCATCTGCACGGCGGTGTTGGAGACATGATCTTCCCCGCGCAGAACATCGGTGATGCCCATGGCGATATCGTCGATCACGCTGGGCAGCATATATAGCCACGATCCATCCGCGCGGCGCACCACCGGGTCCGACAATTGCGCGGGATCGAAGCCCTGTTCGCCGCGAATCCCGTCCTGCCAGGCGATCGGCTGCGCGTGATCGAGCAGGAAGCGCCAATGCGGCTGGATGCCCTGCGCCTCCTTCTCCTGCCGCTGCGCCTCCGTCAGCGCCAGCGCGCCGCGATCATACACCGGCGGCAGGCCGCGCCCGAGCAGGATTTTGCGCTTGAGATCCAGTTCCTGCGCGGTTTCGTAGCAGGGATAGATGCGACCCGCGGCGCGGAGCGTTTCGAAACCGGCTTCGTAATGCGCCAGCCGCAGCGACTGGCGTTCCTCCCCATCCGGCTCAAGCCCCAGCCAGGCGAGATCGGTGCGGATGGCATCGACGAAGCGTTCCTCGCTCCGCGCGGCGTCCGTATCGTCGATGCGCAGCAGGAAGCGCCCGCCAGCCTTGCGCGCCAGCATCCAGTTATGCAGCGCGGTGCGGATATTGCCGACATGCAGCCGGCCGGTGGGAGAAGGGGCGAAACGGGTGATGACCGACATTCCCGCGCCCTAAGGCCGCGGCGGGATGCTGGCAACCGCGCCCGGATGCGGTTGGCTTCGGTTGTCAGCCCGACGGAGCCATGCATTCGTCGTAACTGTCCGCCGCGTCGCGCGCCCGGTCGTTCTGGCCGGGCCCCGGCAATATCCGCACCAGCACGCAGGGCGTATCCGACAGGCGCACCACGACGAGATAGGATGTTTCCGCCGCTTGCGCATCGGCGCCCTCCATCACAGATTGCCGCAGGATCAGCCGGTCCGGCACGAAGCCGCCATCCTGCACCGTGCCGCGCCATTCGGCGCTGTCGCCCAGGCTGCTGAAACCGCCCCCGGCGATGGCGGGCAGGCCCAGATCGTGCCGCCCGCCATCCAGCGCCAGCAAGGTCAGGTCGTCGCGCAGATCGGCCTGCGTCAGCAGCAACCGCCATCCGCCCTGCCCGGCACATTCGGACTGGCGGAACCCTGCCTCTTCCGGCGCGGAACGCACCAGCTTGCAATCGTCCAGCCTGGTGTAGCGATATTCCTCCCGCGCGGCCGCAGCGGCCGGAGCGGTGCCGGCGGCGGGGGGTTTCGCCTGCCCGGCCGCGTCATCGCGCGGCGGCGCCGGCTCGCCCTGATTGCAGGCGGCGAGGAGGAGCGCGAGCGACGGCAGGACAAGGTATTTCATGCAGGGAAATACGGATCGGCAGCAAAATGGCTCCCCATCCTTGCCCATTCCGCATCCGGCGAGAGGGTGGATCCCGCGCCCTTACGGCACCAGCAGCGTGTCCTTCGCGACCGGATCGGTCTGGGGGTGATCCAGCGTGAAATGCAGGCCCCGGCTTTCATGCCGCTTCAGGGCGCTGCGCACGATCAGGTCGGCGCATTGCAGCAGGTTGCGCAGCTCGATCAGGTCGGTCGTGACGCGGAAATGGCCGTAATAATCCTCGATCTCGTCATACAGCAGCTTGATGCGGTGTGCGGCGCGCTCCAGCCGCTTGGTGGTGCGCACGATGCCGACATAGTTCCACATGAAGCGCCGGATTTCCGTCCAGTTCTGCTTGATGATGACTTCCTCGTCGGAATCGGTGACGCGGCTTTCGTCCCATTCGCGGATTTCGGGCACCGCCTCCAGGCTTTCCCAGCCGCGCAGGATGTCCCGTCCGGCCGCTTCGCCGAACACGAAACATTCCAGCAGCGAATTGGACGCCAGCCGGTTTGCGCCGTGCAGGCCGCTTTCGGTGCATTCGCCCGCCGCCCACAGGCCGGGCAGGTCGGTGCGGCCGTCCAGATCGACCAGGATGCCGCCGCAGGTGTAATGCTGCGCCGGGACGACCGGGATCGGCTCTCGCGTCATGTCCACGCCCAGCCCGAGCAGCTTTTCATGGATGTTGGGGAAATGCTCGCGCACGAATTCGGGCGGCATGTGGCTGATGTCGAGATGGACGTAATCCAGCCCGAACCGCTTGATCTCGGAATCGATGGCGCGGGCGACCACGTCGCGCGGGGCCAGTTCCATCCGTTCCGCATCGTAATATTCCATGAAGCGCTTGCCGGTGCGCGGATTGATAAGCCGCCCGCCCTCGCCCCGCACCGCTTCGGTGATGAGGAAGTTCTTGACCTCCAGATTATAGAGGCAGGTCGGGTGGAACTGCATCATCTCCATATTGGAAACGCGCGCGCCTGCCCGCCACGCCATCGCGATGCCGTCCCCCGTCGCGCCGCGCGGCGCGGTGGAGAATTGATAGACCCGGCCCGCGCCGCCAGCCGCCATCACGGTCGCCCGCGCCAGATAGGGTTCGACCTGCCCGGTCCCTGCATGCAGCGCATAGACGCCCCACACCCGCCCCGATGCGGAATAGCGCGCCTCGTTCTTGCCCGTGATCAGATCCACGCAGGTCCGGTCGGGCAGCAGGGTGATGTTGGGGTTCTCCTCCGCCGCCTTCAGCAGCGCGGCCTGCACCGCCCAGCCGGTCACATCGTTCACATGCACGATCCGGCGGTGGGAATGGCCGCCCTCCCGCGTCAGATGCAGGTTCGGCCCATCGGTGTTGAAGGGCACGCCCAGTTCCACCAGCCGCTCTATCGCATGGGGCGCCTGTTCGATGACATATTCGACCGTCTGCAGGCGGTTCAGACCCGCGCCCGCAACCATCGTGTCGCGCACATGGTCTTCGAACGTGTCGCCCGCATCCAGCACCGCCGCGATGCCGCCCTGCGCCCATGCGGTCGACCCGCTGTTGAGCGGCCCCTTGGCCAGCACGCAGACTTTCAATGTCTCCGCCAGCGTCAGTGCCGCCGTCAGCCCCGCCGCGCCGGACCCGATGATGAGCACGTCATAATGATGCGGTCCGCTCACGCCATTCTCCCTCGCGCGGCGCGCATTCCGCGCGCCGTCTCAAACGCGAATTAAGAGCCGGATGCGCCAACAGGCAAGCGCCCCGCGACGAAATCCCTGACCTGCGGCTATGCCGCCGCCTGCGTGGTCAGCCGTACGAACACGTCTTCCAAATCAGCCTCTCGCGTGGTCACATCCTCAATCGCCAGGCCCTGCTGCTGCACCAGGCCCAGCACCTGCCCGGCGGTGATGCGATCCTTGTCGAAGGTGATCTCTATCGTGCGTTCGCCGGTCGTTTCGCTGCGGATGAAGGCCTCGTGCTGCGGCGCGGCGGCCACCGGCCGGTCAACCGTGACCGCCACGATCTTCTCGCGCATCATGCCCACCATTTCACGGGTTGGCTTGTTCGCCACCAGTTCGCCATGATTGATGATGGCGATGCGGTCGCACAGTTCCTCCGCCTCTTCCAGATAATGGGTGGTCAGCACCACGGTGACGCCCTGCCCGTTCAATTCGCTGACCAGTTCCCACAGCTGGCGGCGCAGTTCCACGTCGACACCGGCGGTCGGTTCGTCCAGTACCAGGATGGGCGGGGAATGGACCATGGCCTTAGCGATCAGCAGCCGCCGCTTCATCCCGCCCGACAGGGATCGGGAATAGGCATCGCGCTTGTCCGCCAGATGCACGGCGCGCAGCAATTCTTCCGACCGGCGCAGCGCGCGGGCAATGCCGTACATGCCGCCCTGATTCTCCAGCACTTCGAACGGGGTGAAGAACGGGTCGAACACGATTTCCTGCGGCACGATGCCGATCGACAGTTTGGCATTGCGATGATCGCGGTCGATATCATGGCCCCAGATGCGGATCGTGCCGGAGCTTTTGTTGACCAGCCCGGCCATGATGTTGATCAGCGTGGATTTGCCGGCGCCGTTCGGCCCGAGCAGGCCGAAAATCCCGCCTTCCGGCACATCCAGGCTGACGCCTTTCAACGCCAGCTTGGGCGGGGCGTCGCCCTGCGCTGCATATTCCTTCACCAGATCGCGGATTTCGATGGCTGCCGACATGCCAGCGGCTTTAGGACCGGGGCGGCCCGCAGGTAAAGCCAGAAGGCGGGGATGCGATTGCGGGATTGCGAGTTTACCGCACCCGCGATAGGGGAAACGGCCATGGACAACGTTCCCGAAATCACCCTTGTGAACGATCATCGCGTGTGGTGCGACGGCGCCGGCGATATACGCGGCGGCGCGAATTACCGGCCTTCGGCGCTCGGCCATCCGCGCGTCTATATGCAGATCGACGAGAAGGGTTACGTCGATTGCGGCTATTGTGATCGCCGCTTCGTGCTGGAAGGCAACCCGCTCGCCCGCTCTGTCGAGGAGCTGGAGCCGGGCGATCTGCCGGACCCCGCGAAGGAAGCGATCGCCTGATCCGACGCCCGCGGGCAGGAGCGATTACGGTCATCGCGCATTCACTCCGTCTATGGCATGATAGATGTCACAATTGGAGATGATGGTGATGAGAGTCTTTGCCCCCCTACTGGCAGGCCTCGCGCTGGCACTGGCGCCTGCTGCGGCCCAAGCCGATACACCTGCTGAACGTGGCGAGGCGCGCCTCGCCCGCATGATCGAAGGCCGCGTCGCTGGCGAGCCGGTGAATTGCATTTCCACCTTCCGCAACAACCAGTTGCAGGTGATCGACCATGTCGGCCTGGTCTATGATGCGGGCGACACGATCTATGTCGGTCGCGTCACCAATCCGCGCTCGCTCAGCCGTAACGATATCGTCGTGATCGACCGGTTTTCCAGCCAGCTTTGCACGCAGGACGTCATTCGAACCGTGGATCGCAATGCCGGTTTCATGACCGGCGCGGTGTTCCTCGAAAACTTCGTCCCTTACACCAAGCAGAAGGGCTGACGGCCTTGGCCGCTCCGCAACGCCGCTGGGCGGCCGAACTGTTGCATGTCTGGTTTCACAAGCTGCGCCCGTCGCAGCGCTTTGGCTCCGGCCCGGAAGTCGACGCCATGCTGCGGGCACGCTTCGCGCGCGATCTGGACGCCTTGTGGAACCGGCCAGCGGCCGATTTCCTCGACGATCCTCACACCGCGCTCGCCGCCGTGCTGCTGTTCGACCAGATTCCGCGCAACCTCTATCGCGGCACGCCGCGCGCTTTCGCATTCGATCCGCTGGCCCGCACGATCAGCCGCGCCGCGCTGCTGCTGGGCTGGGACAAGGTGCTGACGCCGGAAGAACGGCAGTTCCTGGCCATGCCGCTGATGCACAGCGAACATATCTCCGACCAGTTGTGGAGCCTTGCCTATTTCGGCCGGCTCGGCCCGCGGCGGGGCTGGGCCTTTGCGGTGGATCATTACCGCATGGTTGCGCGCTTCGGACGCTTTCCCCACCGGAACAAGGTGCTTGGCCGCAAGAGCAGCCCGGCGGAACAGCGCGCGGTGGCGAGCGGCTTCGCCTGGTAGCGGTCAGCCCTCGGGCCGGTCGCGCGCGGCGCGCTCTATCACCGGCCGCCAGTCTTCCGCCACAGGCAGCAGGAAACGTTCGGCCAGTTCGCGCTCGATCGCATCGGCATCCAGCAGCCGCCTTTCCAGCCCGCCATCGGGCGTGCGCACGGTCAGCCTCGCGCCCGACAGGGCATGGCGCGCGTCCGGCGTGGCGCGGGTCACGATCAGGCGGTGGCGGAACTGCGATTGCGGATGGGTGGCGGTGAACCAGTTGGCGAGCTGGTAATCGGTATCGAGCAGGGTTTGCGGCAACAGGCGATAGGCCGGCTGCCAGCCATCGCCCGCCCGGACCTCCACCTGCAATTCGCCGCCATCCACCGGGCGCAGGCGGAAATCCTCATGCCCGGTCGGTTGCGCATCCCGTTGGTCGAGGCGCAGGGGCGCGGTGGGGACGCAGGCGCCAAAGCCCACATCCGCCAGCCACGGCTCGCCATCGATAGTCACGCGCAGCGCCATATGCGATGGGGGCCGCAGCGGCGCATCGGCCGGCGCACCCCAGTTCACCCGCGCGATCAACCCGTCGACAGCGAAGCCGATCCGTTGCAGCACGCGTTTGAAAAAGCCATTCTGTTCGTAGCAATAGCCGCCGCGCCGCCGCGCGATCAGCTTCGCATCGACCGCTTCTGGCGCAATATCCACGCCGCGATCCAGCAGCACGTCGATCGCTTCGAAGGTGATGGACGCGACATGCCGCCACTGCAATTCCGCCAGCACATCGCGCGTCGGCAGCAGCGGCCCGGCATAACCGATCCGCGCGCAATAGGCCGCAAGATCGGGCCCATCGGCACCGCAGCCTGCAAGCGAAACGGGATGATCGGTCATGACAGCCTTCTTCATAGCGGCATCGCGGCAAGGAAGGCAGGCTTATAGAACCCCAACCAAAGTTGAGGTCAAGCCTTCACTCCCACTCGATCGTGCCAGGGGGCTTGCTGGTGTAGTCATAGACTACGCGGTTGATGCCCTTCACCTCGTTGACGATGCGGGTCGCCACGCGGCCGAGGAAGGCGCCGTCATAGGGATAGACATCGGCGGTCATCCCATCGGTGCTGGTGACGGCGCGCAGCGCGCAGACGCTGTCATAGGTGCGCCCGTCGCCCATCACGCCCACCGTCTTGACCGGCAGCAACACCGCGAAGGCCTGCCAGATCGCATCGTAGAGGCCGGCATTGCGGATTTCCTCCAGATAGATGGCGTCGGCCTTGCGCAATATGTCGCAGCGTTCCTTCGTCACCTCGCCCGGAATACGGATCGCGAGACCCGGCCCGGGGAAGGGGTGGCGGCCCACGAACACGTCGGGCAGGCCCAGTTCGCGGCCCAGCTCGCGCACTTCGTCCTTGAACAATTCGCGCAGCGGTTCGACCAGCTGCATGTTCATGCGCTCGGGCAGGCCGCCGACATTGTGGTGGCTCTTGATCGTGACGCTCGGCCCGCCGGTGAAGCTGACGCTTTCGATCACATCGGGATAGAGCGTGCCCTGCGCCAGGAAATCGGCGCCACCCACCTTGCGGGCTTCATCCTCGAACACGTCGATGAAGGTCTTGCCGATGAACTTGCGCTTCTTTTCGGGGTCGGTTTCCCCGGCAAGGCCCGCCATGAACATCTCTTCCGCGTCCACATGGACGAGCGGGATGTTGTAATGGCCGCGGAACAGGCTGACGACCTGATCCGCCTCTCCCAGCCGCATCAGCCCGTGATCGACGAACACGCAGGTGAGCTGGTCGCCGATCGCTTCGTGGATCAGCACCGCCGCCACCGCCGAATCGACACCGCCGGACAAGCCGCAAATGACCCGCCCGCTGCCCACCTGGGCACGAATTTCCTCGATCTTGGTGCGGCGGAATTCCGCCATCGTCCAGTCGCCGGCACAGCCGCAGACATGGCGCACGAAATTGGCGATCAGCCGTCCACCATCGGGCGTATGCACGACTTCCGGGTGGAACTGCGTGCCGTAATAGCGGCGTTTCTCGTCCGCGATCACGGCGAAGGGCGCGCCGTCGCTGGTGGCGACGATTTCGAAGCCGGGCGCGAAATTGGTCACCTTGTCGCCATGGCTCATCCAGACCTGGTGCCGCTCGCCAACCTGCCACAGCCCGTCGAACAGCGCGCATTCCCGCGTCACGGTCAGGAACGCGCGGCCGAACTCGCCGCCTTCGCCCGTTTCGTGGCCGGGCCGCACTTCCCCGCCCAATTGGTGCGTCATCACCTGCTGGCCATAACAGATGCCGAGAATCGGCAGCCCGCTGTCGAACAGCACCTGCGGCGCGCGCGGGCTGCCGTCTTCCGGCACGCTGGCGGGCGAACCCGACAGGATGATGCCGCTGGGCTTCAGCCGGGCAAATGCCTCTTCCGCCTGGGTGAAGGGAGCGATCTCGGAATAGACCCCTGCCTCGCGCACGCGGCGCGCGATCAGCTGGGTTACCTGGCTGCCGAAATCGACGATGAGAATGGTCTGGGATGGATTTTGCACCCGGCGCCCATAGCAGATGCGGCGCGCGGTTGAAGCCGGTTCAATCGCGAACCGGCCCGATCCGCCCGTGGAACGCCGATGCCGCCGGGCGTGCGTAATATTATCACACCAATATGGCAGCGCGGTTTCGCTTCATTGCAAAACACGCAACGGAGCGCGCGTTTTTCGCATTTGCGGCATCGCATGTTGCGGCGCACTATATCCATAGAAAGCACAAGAACCGGGAAGAGCGTCGGAAGGCAGCTGAACCATAAAAGGATCATCTGTCATGAAAACCTTCATTGCCGCCGCATTTGCCTCCCTCGCCTTCGCCGCCACTCCTGCGGCTGCCGAGGAACTGGCCACCACCACGATCTCGGTGTCCTACGCCGATCTGGACCTTACCGCGCCGGCCGGACAGGCCACGTTGGAAGGCCGCGTCAGCGCCGCCATCCAGCGCGTATGCGGCAAGCCCGACACCCGCAATCTCAAGAGCATGACCGCATGGCAGGATTGCACCTCCGCCGCGCGGGAGCAGGCTGCCTCGCAAGTCGCCCTGGCCGCGCCCTTTGCCGACGTGGCCCTGGCCAGCCGGTTCTGAACCTGCCTGACCGCTTGCATCACGGCCGCGCCCACCGGCGCGGCCGTTGCTGTTTCAAGGGCTTGCGACCCCAGTTGCAAGACATGCAACTGGTCTGGCGGTTTTCGCATTTGCACAATGCAGGTTGCCGGACGATATGAAATCCAAGCTAAAAAACACAATTGGATGCTGCCGAAGGTGACCGACACTCAAATGGAGGACACCACCATGAAACTCGTAAAGCGTATTCTGAACGCCTATATCCGCACCGCCGGCAACTACCCGCTGCCGATGTCCTGGACGGTCTGAACGGACCTTCGCGATTGAAGACGTAACTCGCGGCCGCCCATCGGGCGGCCGTTTGCGTTTCAGGCGTCATCCTCGCTCGACCTGCTGGCGCCGCGCGGCGAAAAGCCGATCCGGGCGAGCCGCCATGGATCGTCCTCTCCCATCAATTCGCGCAAGGGCGGGACTTCGCCTGGCTCCTCCACCTCCTCCACGCTGGCGATCAGGTAACGGCCCGATTCGCGCAGCCTGATTTCCGCCTGCGGCCAGCGCGCCTGGAGGCGGCCGTGCAGGCGGCGCGCATCGTCCGCCATATCGGAAGTTTCCAGCGCGCGCGGCGCCCCGTCCAGCAGTTCCGCCGCTGCCGTGCGCATGTTCTGCACCCCGTCATGCAGGATCGACAGGGAAATGAACGCCGCCGCCGCCGCATCGGCCCACCACAGGCCCATGCCCACGCCCAGAATGCCCGCGATGCCGGCTAGCCCGGTCATCCAGTCGGCCTTCTGCATCAGCGCGTCGGTATGCAGCACCTTGTCGCGCAGCCGCTTGGCAACCGGCAGCTTCAGATGCCCCAGCACCAGCGGCGGGATGATGGAATAAGCCAGCGCACCCACCATCAGCCAGCCCAGCCATATCCGTTCCCCGAACAATTCGATGGGTGCGATGGTGGGATGGTCCTGCGCGACCAGCGTCATCAAGCTGTCGATCAGCAGCCACGCGCCCAGCAGGGTCAGCACCGATGCGGATATCAGGAAGGCAAGGCTGTTCACCCGCACGAAGCCGAACGGATATTTGTCGGTCGGCTCCTTGGGCTCCAGCCGCGCCGCGACGAGGAAGGTGATGGCGGGCACCAGGCTCAGCACATCCTCGAACAGGGCGGTGCGCATCGCCTGGCTTGATCCCATCACCGCGAACATGATCGCGACGACGGACCCCATCCAGGCCAGCGTCCACCATTCCAGCCGTTTCGCCTTGCGCAAATCGTCCCGCAATTCCACCGGAAGCTGGCTCATGGCCGGGCCTTTTCCATCGCCATAATCCAGCCATTCTCGCCATTGCGATAGGCGAAACGGGGCGCGGCCTCATCCGACGCCGGTTGCGCCCTGCGCCCGGCAACCTTGCCCAGATGGACATTCGCGCTCCACGGAGAATTGCTGGCGAACGTGCCATGGACGATGTCCAGTTCGCCCTCCTCCAGCTTGCGCAGCAAGGCTTCCCCTTCCCCCGGCACGATGTCGAGCCTGACCTGAAGGTCCTTGGCCGCCGCCCTCACCTGCTGTTCCGAATCGGGGGAAAGCGGCGCGGCAAGGCCCAGCCTGATCGCTCCTCTTTGCTGAATGGAATCGGTGGTTTCGCCCGGATCGCGCGGCATGTCGCAGCCCGCCAGCAAGGCCAGCATGGTCATGATGATCGCCCCTCGCACCATTTCGGCAGCCATCTCTCCTCGCTGGCTAAACCCCCGGGGCGCGGTTTGGTGCCGAAAGGTGGCGCAAAGCGGCCAAAACCCTGTGGAGGAGGGGCCTGCGCGCTTTCTTTCACGCGCGCGGATTCCTATATGCCATGCATGGCAGACACATCCGAAACACCCCGCAATTCCAATGGCTATGGTGCGGACAGCATCAAGGTTCTGAAGGGACTGGACGCCGTTCGCAAACGGCCGGGCATGTATATCGGCGATACGGACGATGGATCCGGCCTGCACCACATGGTGTTCGAAGTGTCCGACAACGCGATTGACGAGGCGCTGGCCGGTCATTGCGATCTGGTGCTGATCGAATTGAACCCTGATGGGTCCGTTTCGGTGGAGGATAATGGCCGCGGCATCCCGGTCGGCATCCACCCGGAAGAAGGCGTGTCCGCGGCGGAAGTCATCATGACCCAGCTCCACGCCGGCGGGAAGTTCGAGAATACGAGCGACGACAACGCCTACAAGGTCTCCGGCGGGCTACACGGCGTGGGCGTTTCGGTGGTGAACGCCCTGTCCGAATGGCTGGAACTGACCATCTGGCGCGACGGGCAGGAACATTGGATGCGGTTCGAACATGGCGATGCCGTGGGGCCGCTCAAGATCGTAGGCGACGCCCCGAAGGTGGATCGTAACGCCGACGAAAACGGCTTCAAGAAGGGCACGCGCGTCACCTTCCTGGCCTCGACCGATACATTCAAGAATGTGACCGAGTTCGATTTCGAGAAGCTGGAACACCGCTATCGCGAACTGGCCTTCCTCAATTCGGGCGTGCGCATCCTGCTGCGCGACCGGCGGCACGAGGATGTGAAGGAACACGACCTGTTCTACGAAGGCGGCATCGCGGCCTTCGTCCGCTATCTCGACCGCAACAAGCAGGCCCTGATCGCGGAGCCGATTTCGGTTTCGGCGGAAAAGGAAGGCATCGGCATCGACGTCGCTCTGGAATGGAACGACAGCTATTACGAGAACGTCCTCACCTTCACCAACAACATCCCGCAGCGCGATGGCGGCACCCATCTGGCCGCATTCCGCGCCGCGCTGACCCGCACGCTCAACGGCTATGCCGAACGTTCGGGCCTGATGAAGAAGGAAAAGGTCTCCCTGTCGGGCGAGGATATGCGCGAGGGCCTGACCGCAATCGTCAGCGTGAAGCTGCCCGATCCCAAGTTCAGCAGCCAGACCAAGGACAAGCTGGTCAGTTCCGAAGTGCGCCAGCCGCTGGAAAGCCTGATCGGTGAAAAGATCACCGAATGGCTGGAAGAAAATCCGGCGGAGGCCAAGTCGATCATCCAGAAGGTCGTCGACGCCGCTGCCGCGCGCGAGGCTGCGCGCCGCGCGCGCGAGTTGACCCGCCGCAAGGGGGCGATGGACATCGCCTCCCTGCCCGGAAAACTGTCCGACTGCCGGGAACGCGATCCCGCCAAGTCCGAACTGTTCCTGGTCGAGGGCGATTCCGCCGGCGGTTCGGCCAAGAGCGGGCGGGACAGCCAGTATCAGGCGATCCTGCCGCTGCGCGGCAAGATCCTGAACGTGGAACGCGCCCGGTTCGACCGGATCATCGGCTCGCGCGAGGTCGGCACGCTGATCCAGGCGATGGGCACCGGCCTGCGTGACGAATTCAACCTGGAAAAGCTGCGCTATCACAAGGTCGTCATCATGACGGACGCCGACGTGGACGGCGCGCATATCCGCACCCTGCTGCTGACTTTCTTTCACCGCCAGATGCCGGAAATCATCAAGGCGGGGCATCTGTTCATCGCCCAGCCGCCGCTGTTCAAGGTCAGCAAGGGGCGGAGCGAGGTCTATCTGAAGGATCAGGCCGCGCTCGACCGTTATCTGGTGGAAGCCGGGCTGCATGGCCGGATGCTCGAAACCGCAGGCGGGGCGCGGGCGGGCGCGGAATTGACCGAACTGGTCGAACACGCACTGCGGGTGAAGGGCGTGATGGGTTTCATCCCGCGCAAATACGACCCTGCCGTTGTGGAAGTGATGGCGCTGGCCGGCGCGCTCAACCCGGAACTGTCCGGTGCGGATCGGCAGGCGGCGCTCTCCCGCGCGGCCGGGCTGTTGCAGATGGGCGATTCCGAAGCGGAATGGACAGCGGAAACCACGGCCGATGGCGGCGCGCGGTTCGGGCGCACCTGGCGCGGCGTCACCGATGTCTATCTGATAGAGCCGGGCCTGTTCGGCAGCGCCGAAGCGCGCAAGCTGCATCGGACAGCGCAGGAACATGCCGATGTCTATACCAGCCCGTCACGCCTCACCCGTGGCAGCGCCGCCGATCAGGCGGAACCGGAACCGGTTACGGACGCACCGGGTGATGCGGCGGAAGACGATTCCGCGCCGGAACAGGCCGCCCGCCCGGTCGATGGGGCCATCAGCCGGCCCAGCCAGTTGCTAGCCGAAGTGCTCGCGGTCGGCCGCAAGGGCCTGTCGGTGCAGCGTTACAAGGGCCTCGGCGAAATGAACGCCGATCAGCTATGGGAAACCACGCTGGATCCGGAAAATCGCGCCCTGCTGCAAGTGAAGGTGGAAGATGCGGACGTGACCGACGAGATCTTCACACGCCTGATGGGCGATATCGTGGAGCCGCGCCGGGAGTTTATTCAGGACAACGCCCTCAACGTCGCCAATCTCGACGTCTGATGTCATTGCCGGGAGGCGCTCCAGCATGGCCAACGCCTCGCTGGATCAACCTCCCGGCAACAATCTGGCGCTCGTCAGCTGCGCTTGTCCTGAACGTTGTTGGTGGTGGCGCCGGGGCCGCCCTGCGGCGCTGTTCCATTCTGGCGGGCATACATGCCGGTTACGGTGATCTGATCCACGCCTGTATCGGCATCGGGAAGGCGATAGATCGCCCCGTCGGCAATCGCGAAATAGCCGGCCCGCCCGTCAAAATCCTCGATCATGATGCGGCGTCCGTCATCCATCCGCTGGAACTTGCCCGATGATTTCGTGCCGTCGCCAGCCGTGAACTCATAGCTGTCGTCGTCCGGCTTCAGGGTGATGGAGGATAGCGATCCATCAAGCCCCGTCATCGTATATGTGCCCGCGAAATCCACGCTGGAGAGGGAATTGTCCGGCACTTCCGGCATCGCCGCCGGCTCTGGCGTAGCCAACCCCATCGTGTTCGCTGGCTCCGGGTCTGCCTGCTCCGCCGGGGTGCTGTCTCCACAGGCCGCCAGCATGAAAAAGGGCACGGCCGCAGCCAGGATAATCACTTTACGCATTGGTTACTCCTTGCAATCACGATGCAAGAAGGGCGCAAGCGGCTTGCGCGTTCCTGAATTATGGCGAAATTGCGGCGAGCACCGGCCCATGAGCGGCGGGCCGTGGCCGGGGCCAGCCCATTCGCCTACATCCTGAAAACGCCGAAACGCGGATAGGGTTCGATCGGCGCCTCCAGGCAGGCCGATAGCGCCAGCCCCAGCACGTCACGGGTCTGTACCGGGTCGATCACCCCATCGTCCCACAGCCGGGCGGTGGCATAATACGGATTGCCCTCGGTTTCATAGGTTTCGCGGATGGGCGCCTTGAACGCTTCCTCTTCTTCCGCCGACCATTGATCCGTATCGCGATGGACCGTCGCCAGCACGCTGGCCGCCTGTTCGCCGCCCATCACGCTGATGCGGGCATTGGGCCAGGTGAACAGGAAGCGGGGCGAGAAGGCGCGCCCGCACATGCCGTAATTGCCCGCGCCGAAACTGCCGCCGATCACCACGGTGAGTTTGGGCACCTGCGCCGTCGCCACCGCGGTGACGAGCTTCGCCCCATGGCGCGCGATGCCTTCCGCTTCATACTTCCCGCCGACCATGAAGCCGGACACGTTCTGCAGGAACAGCAGGGGGATGCCGCGCTGGCACGCCAGTTCGATGAAATGCGCGCCCTTGATGGCGCTTTCGGAAAACAGCACGCCATTATTGGCCAGCACCGCCACCGGCATGCCCCAGATATGCGCGAAGCCGCAGACCAGCGTGGAGCCGTAGAGCGGCTTGAACTCCTGAAACTCGCTGCCGTCGACCAGGCGGGCAATCACCTCATGCACATCATAGGGCGCGCGCACATCCTCCGGCACGATGGCATAGAGATCTTCCGCATCGTATCGGGGCGGGCGCGGGTCGCGCCGGTCCAGCGCGGCGCGGCTGCCTTGCCCCAGATGGCTGACTATATCGCGCAGGATGGTGATGGCGTGTTCATCACTATCCGCAAGATGATCCACCACGCCGGACTTGCGGGCATGAAGATCGCCGCCGCCCAGCGCCTCTGCACTGATTTCCTCCCCAGTGGCGGCCTTCACCAGCGGCGGACCGGCAAGGAAGATGGTGCCCTGATCGCGCACGATCACGCTTTCATCGCTCATCGCCGGAACATAGGCGCCCCCCGCCGTGCAACTGCCCATCACGCAGGCGATCTGCGGGATGCCCAGCGCGGACATGTTGGCCTGGTTGTAGAAGATGCGCCCGAAATGATCGCGATCGGGAAAAACCTCCGCCTGGTGGGGCAGATTGGCGCCGCCGCTATCCACCAGATAGAGGCAGGGCAGCCTGTTCGCCTGCGCGATTTCCTGCGCGCGCAGATGCTTCTTCACCGTCAGCGGAAAATAGGTCCCGCCCTTCACCGTCGCATCATTGGCGAGGATCATGCATTGCCGCCCGGACACGCGCCCGATGCCGCCGATCACGCCGGCTCCCGGCACCTCCCCGTCATACAGACCATGCGCCGCCAGTTGCCCGATCTCGAGGAAGGGCGATCCGGGGTCGAGCAGCCGCTCCACCCTCTCGCGCGGCAACAGCTTGCCGCGTTCGACATGGCGGGCACGGCTGCGTTCCGGCCCGCCCAGCGCGGCCTGCGCCACCTTGTCGCGCAGTTCGGCCGCCAGCGCGCGATTATGGCGGGCACGCGCGCTGGCTTCGGGACCGGTCAGGTCCAGTCTGGTCGATAGGACCGGGCCGCTCAATTCCCGCCCATGTCGAGATGCTGGGCAAAGAAGGGCAGCACCACCTCGTCGAAACGCTGCCCGATCTTGTCGGTATGGGTGCCTTCATAGACCGCCCATTCATGCTGGATACCGAACTTCTCCAGTTCCTGATGGATCAGCGTGTCATCCGCCACCAGCCCATCCTGCGCGCCGACATCCGCGCCGATCGCATCGAAGCTGCGCAATGCGCCCAGATGCGAGGCCACCATGGCGAGCGGAGAGTTGTTGGCCCATTTGGCGATCACGAGCGGGTCGACCTCACCATTCTCGGTGATGGGGAAATCGACATAATAGGGCGGGTTGTTGGGATTGGGCGCCCAGGCCACCGCCGACGCCAGCCCCGCCCGCATACCGAAACCGGCATTATCGACATTCTCGAACGGGACGGCCGCCATTGCCTGTGCGGATTCCGCCGTTTCGGTGCGCGGGCTGACGCAGCAGGCGCTCTGCGCCCAGATGCTGTCGAAGGTTTCGGGATAGGTCATGCCGACCACCCAGGTGCCGTGGCCGCCCATGGAATGGCCGGCGAGGCCGCGCCCCTCGCGCGTGGCGATGGTGCGGTAATGGCTGTCGATATACTCGACGAGATCCTTCGCCACGAAACGGCGGAAATCGCCGGTGGTGGGCGAACTGGCATACATGCTGCCGCCCATCCTGGTCAGCGTGTCGGGGATGACTACGATGAATTCGGCGCCCCGCGCGGCGGAGTTCGCCACTGCCTGGGGCACGTTCATGTAATTGTAGAAATTGCGGCCATCGATGGCGAAGCCGTGCAGGTAATAGACCACCGGATAACGGCGGTTCGGCTCGCTGCCATAGCTCGGCGGCAGGATGACCATCGCCTCCCGCTCCGTCGCGTTGCCTTCCAGATTCCCTTCCAGCGACGGTCCGGGCACCTTGGGCGTTTCCACGGTGATCCCGGCGGGAATGGCGGGCGCCGGGGCAGTAATGTTCTGGGCCGCGGCGGGCATCGCCACGGAGGCAAGCAGCGCGGCGGCTGCGGCAAACAGGGCTTTCGGCATCATCATCCTCTTTTCTTATTCGCGATCCAGATGTTCGGCAAAGAACGGCAGCAGATCCGTGCGAATGCGTTCGGCAATGCGGTTGCCGTGATCGCCGTCATAGATCGTCCAGCCATGGTCCACGCCGAACCGGGTCAGTTCGGCATCCAGCAGCTTGTTGTCGTCCAGCAGGAAATCCTTGTCGCCCACTTCCAGCGCGATCGCTTCCAGGCTGTTCAGCGCGGGCAGATATTGCGGCAGCATGGCGACTATCGCATTGGCCGCCATGCGGGCATTCACAAGCGGGTCGATCGCCCCGTCACGCAGCCCGGTATCGACATAATTGGGCGCGCGCGTGGGATCGGGCGACCATGTCGCCAAGGTGGAAAGCTGCGCCAGGCCGCCGAAATCGGCATTGGCGATATCCTCGGGACTCATCGCCTCGATCCGCTCGGCAGCCTCGACCGTGATCTGCGATGGAGACAAGCAGCACGCGCTCATCGCGTAGATGCTGGAAAAGACCTCCGGATATTTCATGCCCAGCCGCAACGTGCCGTATCCGCCCATGGAATGCCCCGACAGGCCGCGCGATTCCCGATCCGCGATGGTGCGGTAATGGGCATCCACCCAGCCAACGACGTCTTCGGCCACGAAGGCTTCGTAATTCCCTGCCGTGGGCGAATTGGAATAGAAACCGCCCTTCAGTTTCGAATGACCATCGGGAATGACCATGATGACTTCGTTGCCCGCGAGCGCGGCGGCGTTCACCGCTTCGTCGAAATGCATCATTTCCTGATACATTTGCGGTGTCGCCCAATAGCCATGCAGGAAATAGACGACCGGATAGCGCTTGCCCGCATTCTCGTCATAACCCGGCGGGGTGACGACATAGACGCCGCGATCGGCGGCATTGCCTTCCAGATTGCCTTCCATGGCCGGGCTGTGCAGCAGCTTCCATTCGATCCGCGCCGCATCCTGCGCCGCCGCCGGCACAGACAATATCGCAAGCAGCGATGCGCATGCCCACCCAATTCGTCCCAACACCCTGTCCCCCTGGTCTTGTTTTTTCGTCGTCTACGCCTGATCGCCCGGCCGTGTCACGGACATTGTCAATCTGATCCGATCAATTCCCGCCCGATCAGCATGCGCCGGATCTCGTTGGTGCCCGCGCCGATATCCAGCAGCTTGGCATCGCGCAGATAGCGTTCGACCGGCCAGTCGGTCGTGTAGCCCGCGCCGCCCAGCGCCTGCACCGCCTCCCCCGCCACGCGAAAAGCATTCTCGCTGGCCAGCAGGATCGCGCCAGCCGCGTCGAAGCGGGTTGTCTGCCCCTGGTCACAGGCCCTCGCCACCGCATAGGCATAGGCGCGCGCGGATTGCAGGGCGACATACATGTCCGCCACCTTGGCCTGCATCAGCTGGAAGCTGCCGATCGGCCGCCCGAACTGTTCGCGCTGCCGCAGATAGGGAATCACCGTGTCGAGGCATGCCTGCATGATCCCCAGCTGCACGCCTGCCAGCACGGCGCGTTCGTAATCCAGCCCGCTCATCAGCACGCGCACGCCCTGCCCCGGCTCCCCCAGCACATTGGCGTCAGGCACCAGGCAATCCTCGAACACCAGTTCGGAAGTGGGCGAGCCGCGCATTCCCAGCTTGCCGATCTTCTGTGCGGGACGGAAACCGGCAAACCCCTTCTCCACCGCGAAGGCGGTTATCCCGCGCCATCCGGCGGCGGGATCGGACTTGGCATAGACCACCAGCACATCGGCCTCGTGCCCGTTGGTGATCCAGAATTTCGATCCGGTCAGCCGCCAGCCGCCATCGGCCCGCTCCGCCCGCGTCGTCATCGACACGACGTCGGAACCGGCGCCCGCCTCGCTCATCGCCAGGGCGCCGACATGCTCGCCGGAGATCAGGCGAGGCAGCAGGCGCGCCTTCTGATCTTCCGTGCCCCAGCGTGCGATCTGGTTGATGCACAGGTTGGAATGCGCGCCATAGCTCAGCCCGACCGATGCGCTGGCCCGGCTGACCTCCTCTATCGCAACGATATGTTCCAGATAGCCAAGGCCCAGCCCGCCATCCTTTTCCGCGACAGTGATGCCATGCAGGCCGAGTTCGCCCATGGCCGGCCACAATGCGCGGGGGAAGCAGTCCTGCCGGTCGGTTTCCTCTGCCAGCGGGGCGATCCGTTCATCGGCGAAGCGCATCACGCTGTCGCGGATCATCGCGGCATCGTCACCAAGGCCGAAATCGAAGTCAGGAGTCGCTTTCATGGCCAACACCTTTCCACTTGCGGATAACCATAGCATCTCGATCCGCAAAGCGGCGATTAAAGATTAACACTAGCTAATTTCCTTCCAAAGACGCACCATTTCAGTTACTTGTTCCCGCGGAGGCCCTTCGCTTGAAAAGTTTCGAGAATCACCCCTGGCCGGCCGGGAATCACCCTGCGCCAGCCTATCTTGACGAAGCGCGGCGGCTCGCCGTGCTGGAAAGCTTTGCGACCTCCACGCTGGAGGATGATCCGGAACTGGTCTCCATCACCCGCTTCGCTGCCGAATTATGCGATGCGCCTGTCGCGCTGGTCAGCCTGGTGGAAGAAAACCGCCAATCCTTCCTCGCCCGGCAGGGTGTGGATGTGCGCGAAACCCCGCGCGAATTGTCCTTTTGCGCCCATGCGCTGGATTCCGGCGGGCTGATGCAGGTCGCGGATGCGATGGCCGATGCCCGTTTCACCCATAATGCGCTGGTGACGGGGGACATGCAGGTCCGTTTCTATGCCGGTCAGCCGCTCATTTCGGCGGAAGGGGCGGCGCTCGGCACGCTATGCGTGATCGATCGGGTGCCCCGGCCGGAAGGGCTGACTGCCCTGCAACGGCAGGGGCTGGAAGTGCTGGCTCAGGCGGTTATGCGCCGCCTGCGGGCAAAGCGTGAAGGGCTGTTTGCCCTGCGCAAGGTGCAAAGCAGCGAAGCGGAATTGCGGGCGCTGGCCGATTCCATGCCCGCCATCGCATGGTCATGCGACGCATCGGGGCAGATGGATTACGTGAACCGCCGCCTGCTGGAATTCACCGGCGATGCCGACCTGTCCGGTTCTGCGATCCACCCCGACGATTTCGAACCATGCGACCGGAAATGGCGCGAATCCCTGCGCACGGGCGAACCTTACGAGGCGGAACACCGCCTGCGCCGGGCCGATGGGGAATATCGCTGGATGATGGCCCGTGCGGAACCCGTGCGGAACGACAAGGGGCAGATCATCCGCTGGTTCGGCACCGCGACCGATATCGACCATGTGCATAGGATTTCGGAAAGCCGCGACCTGCTGGCGCGCGAATTGTCGCACCGGATCAAGAACATTTTCGCCGTGGTGTCGGGCCTCGTCTCGCTCTCCATCCGCCGGCAGCCCGAATACAAGCATTTTGGGGAAGACCTGATCGCCACGATCCGCGCGCTGGGCCGCGCGCATGACTATGTCCGCCCGTCCGAAGGGCAGGGGCGCACCAGCCTGCACGGGATGCTGGGCGACCTGTTCCAGCCCTATGGCACGGGCGACCATTCGCGCGTGGTGCTGCGGGGCGACGATGCGGAACTGTCCCCCCGCGCCGCCACGCCGCTGGCGCTGGTGTTCCATGAACTTGCGACCAATTCCGCCAAATATGGCGCGCTGTCGGTGGAACAGGGCACGGTTACGCTCGATATATCCGACCAGGGCGAACACCTGCTGCTGCGCTGGGTCGAACGTGGCGGTCCGCCGGCCAAGTCCCAGCAGATCGAAGAAGGGTTCGGATCGCGCCTCGTGGAAATGAGCGTGACGGGCCAGCTCGGCGGATCGTGGAACCGCCGCTTCGAAGATGACGGGCTGGTCTGCGAACTGACCGTCTCGAAAGCGGCCATCACGCCATAGCGACGCCTTCGCACTTCAGCACAATTGGCCATAGCAAGGTGCGTAGTCAGGTGAACGGCGAAGTTCTGGTCAGATACGATCACGTTGCGCAGATATGACCGCTGTCATTACAAGCTGAATTATGCAGCGATCATGGCTTGTCGTTTCCATTGTTTTGGCAGCAGCGGCCTGTTCACAGCAAACCCTGTTAGGCGAAGACATCTGGACCGACGGTAGACTGGCGCAATCCCATGTCGGCTTCGGTTGGAATTACACGACAGAGGGAAGCATCCCCTCTTTCAGAAATGTCGATGTAGAACTGAAGCCCGACGATACCTATGAAATCCGCATCAACGAGTATCGGGCCGATAATGAACTGAACGCCCTTAGCAAAAGAGAAGGGCAGCTAGATTCTGAATTGGCAAGGCAATTGAGACGCAATCTCGCGCAACTTCGCTCGAGCGAAACGGCCGAGTTGTTTGCCACATTGCCGAACTGCCCGGTCTCTGACCACCCTCTGATAGAATTTTACGTCGGCTTCAAGGAAACGGAAGATCCGGCGGTCACCGTCATTGAACGTGAATGCGACACGCCGGAAACTGTCAAGGCGCGCCAAATCGTCCGCGATGCATTCGATGCGTTTCCTCAGCTGGATCGTGCCCGCCTGCGCGCTGGACTGGTCGAACTCTGATATCCCTGACCCGACGTTTCCCTATCTTCTAGCCAGCCTCAAAACCCGCGCCATCAGGCCAGTCGGGCGCGGCGAGCGCCATCACCTTGAACAGGTCGCCCATTTCTTCCGGATCGGTCAGGCGGCGGTGGGCGATGTCCAGCGCCTCCCGCTCGCCCGGGGCGGCGCGCGCCAGCGATTCTGCCCGCGCGTCTATTCCCAGCGCCCGCAGCCACGGCCCCTGCCGCGCTGTGCCGAGCCATTTCGCGCCGCGCGACAGGGCGATCTGCGCCATCATCGCGAAATCGACATGGGCGGTGATATCCGCCTCCCCCGGCGCGAAGAACGGATCGACCTTCTGCTGGCGGCTGATCGCCTGCAGGGTGGATCCGGTGCGCGGCGCGTCATGACCGTAATCGATGAACAGCGCAGCCCCGCCCTGATTGGCCAGCCTGCCGCTCACCTCGAACATGGTGGCGGCGGCGGCGGGGCAGGTCTCCAGAATGGCGCCCCCTTCCGCATCGCGCAGATTTTCGGGCACGGCGCTGTCCATCGGCTGACGCCCCGCGACGAAGGCGAAGCGATCGTCCACCAGCCCCACCATCCGTTCCCGCCAGCCTTCCGCCGTGCGCACCAGATGGCGTACCGGCAGCGCATCCAGGAACTCGTTCGCGACCAGCAGGATCGGGCCGTTCATCGGCACGCTGGCCAGATCGGCGTGGAACTGGGCATCGGGAACAGCATCCAGTTGCATGCGCTTCAGCGCGGTCGATCCTTCGACCAGATGGACCTTGGGATCGAGGCCGTAGCGGCGCATGGCCCGCAGCGCATCATGCGCCAGCGTGCCTCGCCCCGGCCCCAGTTCCACATAATGCACCGGCTGCGGATGCCCCGCGCGCATCCAGATATCGGCCAGCCAAAGGCCGATCAGCTCGCCGAACATCTGGCTGATCTCCGGCGCGGTGATGAAATCGCCCGCCGCGCCGAAGGGATCGCGCGAAGTGTAATAGCGGGCGTTGGATTCGCCCATATATTGCGCCAGGCTGATCGGCCCGGTCGCGGCGATCAGCCGCCGGAAGCTTTCCGCCAGCGGCGTTTCCGTCACAGCGTCGGCCGCCGCAGCGCCCGCACGATCAGCGCGATGCCGATCAGGAATAGCGGGATGGTCAGCCACTGGCCCCAGTTCAGCCCGGTCTCAGCCGAAAAAGCGCCCCACCCCGCATCGGGTTCGCGGAAGAATTCCGCCGTGAAGCGCCCGGCTGTGATGAGCGATACGAAGGCACCGACCAGCAGGCCCGGCCGCCAGCGCGCGCGCGTATACCAGAACAGAGGCAGCATCACCGCGATCACCACCGCGCCTTCCAGCACCGCTTCGTAAAGCTGGCTGGGATGGCGCGGCAGGCCCATCGGATCGCCGGGAAAGATCATTGCCCATGGCACATCGGTTGCGGGGCGGCCCCACAATTCGCCATTGATGAAATTGGCGATGCGGCCGAACAGCATCCCGAAGCCGACATTGACGGAAATATAATCGCACACCCGCAGGAAATTAAGCTGGCCGCGCCATGACACGAAGGCGATCGCGATGGTCGTGCCGATCACGCCGCCATGGAAGCTCATCCCGCCTTCCCACACCTTGAACAGGTCCAGGCTGGTCCACAATTCATGCTTGTAGAAGGTGGCATAGCCAAGCCGCCCGCCCAGGATGATGCCCAGCGTGCAATAGACGAACAGATCGTCGGCATGGCGCTGCGCCATTGGGCTGCCGGGCGCCTTCACCATTTTGGTCAGGTGCCAATATCCCAGCGCGATGCCGCACAGATAGGCCAGCGAATAGAAGCGCAGGGTAAAAAAGCCGAGATCGATGCCCGGCCGCAGGCCGAGATTCTCCCAGCGAATCGCTTCGCTGGCTGCGGCGGTCAACATATCGATCATCGGCTGGACGCTCCCCTCAGGATGGGCGCGGCTTTGCCACCAAACGGCGCGGGCGCAAAGGGGTGCATTTGCGCGGGCGAAGGCGACCGCCCCCATTTGCAACCTCCCGCGATCCGACTATCTCTTGCAGGGTGAGCCTGATCCGTATCCCCAACCAGCGCGCCGTGATCGACCGGCGCAAGCTTGCGGCCGCAATATCGACCACCATGGCGGAACAGGGGCCAGATTGCGGCCGGCAAGCGGTCGTGGAACTGCTGCGCCAGGCGATGGCGGACGGCCGGGCGGAACTGGCCCGCCGCCTGACGGAAAAACCCTCCGCCGGGCATGAGATCACGCATGGCCACGCCTTCCTGATCGACCAGCTTATCCGCGTGCTGCACGATCATGTGATCGCGGATATCCACCCCGCGGGCGAAGCCGATGCGGACCGGCTGACACTGATTGCGGTCGGCGGATACGGGCGGGGGGAAATGGCGCCCCATTCCGATGTCGATATCGCCTTCATCACACCGCGCAAGACGACGCCCTGGGCGGAACGGGTGATCGAGGCGCTGCTCTATTACCTCTGGGATCTCAGCCTGAAGGTCGGCCATTCCAGCCGCTCGCTGGACGATATGGTGCAGATGGCGAAATCCGACCTGACGATCCGCACCGCCATTCTGGAAGGGCGGTATCTGTGGGGCGATCAGGAGCTCTATGACGAAGCGAGCCGGCGCTTCTGGAGCGAGGTGGTCCCCGGATCTGAAGCGCAATTCGTGTCGGAAAAGCTCGCCGAACGCAGCCAGCGGCACAAAAGGATGGGCGACACCCGCTATGTCGTCGAACCCAATGTGAAGGATGGCAAGGGCGGGTTGCGCGACCTGCAGACGCTCTACTGGATCGGCAAATATATCCACCATGTGCGCAATGCGAACGAACTGGTCGATGTCGGCCTGCTGACGCAGAAGGAATATCGCACCTTCCGCCGGGCGGAAAGCTTCCTGCTGGCGGTGCGCTGCCACCTCCACACCATCGCTCGCCGGGCGGAGGATCGGCTGACCTTCGACCTGCAACGCGAAGTGGCGCGGCGCATGAACTTCGCCGATCGTCCGGGCAAGAGCGCGGTCGAACGCTTCATGCAGTTCTATTTCCTGCAGGCCCAGCATGTCGGGCATCTGACCGCGGTGTTCCTCGCCCATATTCACGAGGAAATGGGCCACCGCCGCCGCCCGCGCGGCTTGCTGGCTGCCTTCCGCAGCCGCCCGCGGGAATTCAAGGGCTACAAGATCGATGGCGGCCGCATTCGCGCGCCGGGCGACGACTGGTTCCAGAAGGATCCCGTCCGGCTGATCGAACTGTTCCAGATCGCGGAGGAGGAAGGGCTGGAAATCCATCCCACCACCATCCGCATGGTGCGCCGCGATGCCGGGCTGGTCGATGCCGAACTGCGCAAGGATACGCGCGCCAACGCCTTGTTCCTCAAGCTGCTGACCGGGCGCCGCGACCCGGAAACCGTGCTGCGCTGGCTGAACGAGGCTGGCGTGTTCGGCCGCTTCGTGCCGGATTTCGGCAAGGTCAACGCGCAGATGCAGTTCGACATGTATCACCACTACACCGTCGACGAGCACACGATCCGCGCCATCGGCCTGCTGGCGCGGATCGAGCGCGGCGACCTGCAAGGCGATCACCCGCTCGCTACTGAGCTGATCCCCAAGCTCGCCAGCAGGCGCGTCCTCTATGTCGCCACGCTGCTGCACGATATCGCCAAGGGCCGGCGCGGCGACCATTCGGTGCTGGGCGCGGAAGTGGCGCTGAAACTCTGCCCGCGCTTCGGCCTGGACGAGAATGAAACGGAGCTGGTGAGCTGGCTGGTCCGCTGGCACCTTCTGATGAGCGCCACCGCTTTCAAGCGCGACCTGTCCGACCCCAAGACGATCGACGATTTCGTGGGGCAGGTGCAGACGCTGGAACAGCTGCGGCAGCTGACGGTGCTCACCATTGTCGACATACGCGCGGTCGGCCCCGGCATCTGGAACAGCTGGAAGCGCCAGCTTCTGGGCGAATTGTACGAATTGTCGGAAGAACGGATGCGGCTCGGCCACAAGCGGCGCGGGCGGGCCGACATGGTTGCCGCGAAGAAGGAGCGTGTGGCCGCCCTGCTGGGCGACAAGGCGCATATGATAGAGGCGCAGAACGACCGGTTCGACGATGCCTATTGGATCGCGGAGCCGGAGGATATCATCGCGATCAACCTGCCGCATTATCACGAGGCGAGGCGGCTGGAGCATGCCCTGTCGATCCATGCGCAATATTACCCCGCGCGCGGCGCCACGCTCGTCACCGTGATCGGCGACGATCATCCCGGCCTGTTCTATCGCATCGCCGGCGCGGTCAATCTGGCGGGCGCCAATGTCATCGATGCGCGCATCCACACCACGCGGGTCGGCAAGGCGGTCGACAATTTCCTGGTGCAGGACCCGCTCGGCCAGCCATTCCGGGAGCCGAACCAGCTCGAACGGCTGGAAGCATCCATCCGCGATGCGCTCGCCAACCGGATCGAACTGGTGCCGCAACTGGCCAGGCGCCCGCTGCCACGGCCGCGCGCCGCCAGCTTCGACGTGCGGCCGCAAGTCTATTTCGACAATCAGGCGTCGAACCGTTTCACGGTCGTGGAAGTCAATGCGCGCGACCGGCCGGCGCTGCTCAACCGGCTTGCCCGCGCCCTGTTCGAATGCCGCCTGATGGTCAATTCAGCCCACATCACCCAATTCGGGGAGCGGGTGGTCGATACGTTCTACGTCACCGACCTGCTCGGCGGGAAAGTGACGGGCAAGGACAGGCTCCAGCAAATTGAGGATGCGATGTTGGATGCCGCCGGCGAGGATGCCGCCGCTGCGGCCGCGTGACTATTCCGAATCGGGAAGAATCCCAGCAGAATTACGGCTCCACGCACGATTCTGTCGCCATGAGCGCAGATCGCATGTCTCTTTATTTCCTCCGTTGACCAAAAAGTTCCCTTTCCGTTAACCATTCGTCGTTGCGAAAGGTGAACCTGGCTGATGCTAATCGCTCAGGCAGTGACAGGGCTCACTTTCGTTGCAAGGAAGGCCTTGGGTCTTGGGGCGCTCACGGACGACAGGGATCGACTCATGTTCGAATATGGCGCGCTTGCTGCTGACCGGTTCTCGCCTCTGGATCAGTTATCGTCGTGGAACGAGCACACGCTTTTTCGCCGCTTCATGACGGACGCTTATGAGGGCGAGGCGGGTATTATTGAGATACGACTTGCGGTTAGTCTTCAGGACAAGGCGCAGGCCCGCACATTATTGAATCGCATGTATGCCTCGCGCGGATATGGTGAGGATCATAATCTTTCCGATCAGCCGGGCAGTGCCACGTTTCTTGTCCTGGCGGATGGCGTGGCAGTCGGCACGCTTACCCTCACGGTCGATTCGGCGCCTCCCTCCGGTCCGGGGATGGGGATCGATGCGACTTTCCCGGAAGAACTCGCGCTTCACCGCGCGCGGGCCGGCAGCAGCCTGTGCGAACTCACCCGATTTGCGATCGACTGGTCCCGCCATTCCAAGCCGCTGCTCGCTGCGCTGTTTCACGTGATCTTCACCTACGGCACGCAGCGCCACAATTGCACCGATCTGTTCATCGAAGTGAACCCGCGCCATGTCCGCTTCTACGAAGTGATGCTGGGTTTCGCGCGCGTGGGAATGATGAAGACCAACAGCTCCGTATCCGCCCCGTCCCAGCTGATGCGGCTGACCGTGGCTGATATCGGGCGCTACATCCGGATCTATGCGGGGCAAGACCGCAATGCCGGTCACTCCCTCTATCCGTATTTCTTTTCCGCGGCAGACGAACAGGCCTTGCGTGAAAGGATCATGGGCCTGCCGGCCGATGGGGACATCGCGGCAATGTATCCCGGCCATGAAGACGTAGCGACCATCATGCGCGATCCCGAGGATTTCCGTGAGGCGGTGGCCGCCTGATCCGTCCCTTTCGGCACGGTGTGAGAGGCTTGCCGCCGTGCATGCACGAGCATGCTATTGCCCTGATCGAGAAGCCAATAAGGCAAAGCAGCTCAGCGGGGCCGGGGCCGGGGCCGGGGCCGGGGCCGGGGCCGGGGCCGGGGCCGGGGCCGGGGCCGGGGCCGGGGCCGACCGGCATTTCCTTCGGGCGATGGCGAAAGGCAAGCGTCTGGCGATCGCAGATAGACCCCATTACCGCCGCCCATGACGGGGAGACAGCACACGTTCGCGCCCATCAGCAGCCCGCGACGGAAAGGGACCCGAGATCAGGTCTCGGTCGCTACCGAGGCGGGCAACGCCCAACATCCACGCAATTGTCCGTACGGAGGATCTTCGGCCCGGACTAGCGGCAGACCAAGCATGTGACGAACAGGCTGCCGACGCGCTGCTCGATTATCCCTGCTCCCGCGCCATCGTGCCTGACGACAAAGCGCATGGTGCCAATCGCGTCCGCGAGCTGATCCAGGGTCCGGGGGCTACTCCCGACATTTCGCCGGGAAACAGCCGGCGCTGAAGCGATGGTTCGGCATGCAGATTTTTCGTGAGCGCACCGCATCAACTGGCCTGCTCTGAGCGGAAGTACGTCCGTCTCACCGTCACCCAGACGGGCCCGTCGCGCACTTTCTTTATGGCGCAAATCGCCTCGATGCGCCTTTGGCCCAGTGATGGCTGACCCACGACCCAGCCCGCGGGAGCTGGCAGCGGCTCCAGCCATTCGGAACCCGCCTCCATTCTCGCAGCCCGTTCAGAAGACACCCACCGGCAAGCCTTGTCCCGCAGCGGCATGCGCCATCGCTAAAAACCATTGCCCGACCAGATCGGAACATCCCAAACCGCAAAAAAGAAAGGGCGGCAGCCGCAGCTACCGCCCCCTTCTTATTCGATGGCTTGCGCCGTTGCCTTAGAAGGCGAACTGCACGCGAGCATTCTGCTTGTTGCGGCGACGCATCGCGAAGCCGACGGTGCCGAAGCCCAGCAGCAGCAGAGCCCAGGTTGCCGGTTCCGGAACCGCGCCCGGAGCGAAGGTCAGCTGGCCGCCATAGGAGCCATTGCCGCGCGATTCATAGGTGATGCTCAGCGTGTTCTGCACGCCGGACACGATGCTGATGCCGCTGGCCGCAGCCATCTCGATCAGGCCACCTTCCAGCTTCGTCACCGTGACGGGGACGTTGTTGAACAGAACCTCGAGGAAATCGAGGTCCGTCACAGCGCCCAGGCCGGTGGTGCTGGTGATCACGGAGCCGCTGCCGGTGCCGGTCTGCGGGATGGTGAACACGAACGTGTCGGTGAACGTGCCGGCAGCGATGCCGTCGCGACGGATGCTGGCGCTGATCGGGCCATCGAAGATGTCCCCGCTCACGCTGAATTCGGGCGTGCCCGGAACGAATTCCGCAGCTTGCGCTGCCGGAACCATGGCGAACATAGATGCCGCCGCGAGTGCAGTAGTCAGAAGCCTCATCGACCGGTACTCCCTAGGAAAGTGAATCATCGTGGTTAACGAATCGCTAACCCGCTTAGCCGTTATCCGTTCCAGCGCCAAGTTTTACGAATCTTCAGGCAGCGCCGTCCCATAATGGGACCTCCTCACCACGACATGTAAGCGCCTCAGGGCCGCTGCCCAAACAGCGCGGTTCCGACCCTTACATGAGTCGCCCCGAGCAGGCAGGCCGTTTCGAAATCGCCGCTCATCCCCATGCTGCGTCCCGCAAGTCCATGATCTCGCGCCAGCTTGTCCAGCAGCGCGAAAAACGGCGCCGGCTCGATATCGAGCGGGGGAACGCACATCAGCCCGGCCACGGGTATATCCGCGTCGCGCGCCTGCGCCAGCAGCGAGGGCAAATCCTTGATCTCGCAGCCGCCCTTCTGATCTTCCGCGCCGATATTCACCTGCACGAAACAGGGCACCCGGCGCCCCGCCGCGTCCATGGCCTTGGCCAGCGCGCTGACGAGGCTGGGCCGGTCGAGCGAGTGGATGCAGTCGAACAAGGCCACCGCTTCTGCCGCCTTGTTCGATTGAAGCTGCCCCACCAGATGCAGTTCCACATCGGGAAAACGCGCCTGCAAAGCGGGCCATTTTTCCTGCGCTTCCTGCACGCGATTTTCCCCGAACAGGCGCTGTCCGGCGTCCAGCAACGGCGTGATGGCCGGCGCGCCGTGCGTCTTGCTGACGGCGATCAGCGTCATCTCGTCAACCTGGCGCCCCGCAATGGCGCAGGCCGCTTCGATGCGGGAGCGGATATCGGCAAGGCGTTCGGCGGCAGTGCTTGGCATGGCATTCACGGTCATGGCGCGGCTATAGCGGCGCCATGCGCGCGCGCCAGACCCTGACGGCACACACCCTGCCTCGCCTGTGGCTTGTGTCGGATGCGCGCAACGATGCCGGGCTGGAACGCGCCCTGCGCCGCCTGCCGCGCGGTTCGGGCTTCATATTCCGCCATTACCATCTTGCGCCGGCGCAGCGCCGCGCCCGCTTCCATGCCCTCGCTCGCCTGGCGCGGCGGCGCGGCCATGTCGTCTTTCTGGCGGGAAGCGGAGAGAGCGCGCGGCGATGGGGGGCGGATGGTAGCTATGGCCCGTCCTCTCCTGACCGCGACCACTGCCATCTCCCCCACCTCGCCACCGCCCATTCCGCGCGGGAACTCGCTGCCGCCCGGCGCAGCGGCGCGATGGCCGCGCTGCTTTCGCCCGTCTTTGCCACGCGCAGCCATCCGGGAGCGGCCCCTCTCGGCCCGGTGCGATTCGGCCTGCTCGCCCGGCTTGCCCCCTTCCCAATCATCGCGCTGGGGGGAATGAACCGGGCGCGCGCACGCCAATTGCGCTGGCCGCGCTGGGCGGCGATAGACGGGCTATCGGCCGGCAATTCTTGACGGCGAGTCCACCGGCGGCGATGATATGGCCGGATCAATAGGGGAACGCGACATCATGGCAACGCGCGCCGCGCCCAAGGGCTACCCGGCGGATTGGCGGGCCGCCTTTCGCCGCTCGCTGTCTCGCGCCAGCCAGTTGGTCGGCGCGGGCGCCCTGTTCGCGTGCATGGCATTCCTGGCTCTGGCGCTGGTCTCCTATCACCAGACGGACCCTTCGGTTTCCACGGCGGCCGGCGGCCATGTGCAGAACTGGATGGGGCGCCCGGGCGCCTGGATTGCGGAACGCGCCCTGTTCGCCTTTGGCGGCGTATCCGCCCTGCTGCTGCCCCTCCTCTATGCTTTCGGCCGCAAACTGTGGCGGGAAGCGGAGGACCAAGGGGAGGATACGCCGCATGGCCGCCGCTGGTGGCGCACGGTGGGCCTGCTGCTCCTGGCGATGGCGATGCTCTCCACCGCCGTTACCCTGGCGTTCGAGGATATCGGCAGTCTGCCGGCATCGCTGGGCGGCATTATCGGCCTGCTGGGCACCAAGGGGTTGAGCGCGCTTACCACCATGCTGCCGGAAATGGCGCGCGGCTGGGCGCTGCTCGCGGCGGGCATTTTCCTGCTTGCAGGCGGCGTCATCCTGGCGGGGCGTGTCTTCGCGCTGGACTGGAATGCGCTGCTGACCCTGCCCTCCTTCCTGCGCCGGACCCGGGCGGAGCGTGGCGGGGAGAGCGAGGCCGATGACGGTGCGGTTCCCATCCGGCCGCGGCGCGAACGCGCCCGGCCTGCCGCGCCCGAATTGGCCGAACTGGCGGACGATCCCGCCCAGCCGCCGCGTCGCCCGCCCGAAATCGCCGATCCGACCAGGCCAGCGCGCCCTGCCTCCACCACCCCGGCCCGGCAGAAGGACCTGTTCGACAATGTCGAACTGCCCAGCCTCGACCTGCTGGAGGATGCGCCGGTCGACAAGGCGCCCCCGCTCGACAAGCTGGCGCTGGAACGCAATGCCCGCCTGCTCGAAAACGTGCTCGACGATTTCAACGTGAAGGGCGAGATCACCGCCGTCCGCACCGGCCCGGTGGTGACGATGTACGAGCTGGAGCCTGCGCCCGGCATCAAGGCCAGCCGCGTGGTGGGCCTGGCGGAAGACATCGCCCGGAATATGAGCGCGATCAGCGCGCGCGTCTCGCCCATTCCCGGCAAGACGGTGATGGGCATCGAACTGCCCAATGCCGACCGGCAGATGGTCAGCTTCAAGGAACTGGTCGCCTGCGCCGATTTCGCGGAAGCCAAGGGCGCGCTGCCGATCATCCTGGGCAAGGATATCGCGGGCGAACCGATGGTGGCGGATCTGGCCGCCATGCCGCATCTGCTGGTCGCGGGGACGACCGGATCGGGCAAGTCGGTGGGCCTGAACTGCATCCTGCTGTCCCTGCTCTACCGCTTCACGCCCAGCGAATGCCGGATGATCCTGATCGATCCCAAGGTGCTGGAACTGAAGAGCTACGACGATATCCCGCATCTTCTCTCTCCCGTGGTGACGGAACCGCATAAATCGGTCCGCGCGCTGAAATGGGCGGTGGAGGAGATGGAGCGCCGATATCGGATGATGAGCAGCATCGGCGCGCGCAATATCGGCGGCTTCAACGAACGCGTCCGCGCCGCCGCTGCCAAGGGCAAGCCGCTCGGCCGGCGGGTGCAGACCGGCTTCGATCCTGACACCGGCGAACCGCTGGAAGAGGAAGAACAGCTCGATTACGAAGCGCTGCCCCTGATCGTGGTGATCGTGGACGAACTGGCCGACCTGATGGTCACCGTCGGCAAGGAGATCGAGGTGCTGATCCAGCGCCTCAGCCAGAAGAGCCGCGCGGCGGGCATCCATCTCATCATGGCGACGCAGCGCCCCAGCGTCGATGTCATCACCGGCGTCATCAAGGCCAACCTGCCGACCCGCATCAGCTTCCATGTCACCAGCCGCATCGACAGCCGCACCATCCTGGGCGAACAGGGCGCGGAACAGCTGCTGGGCAAGGGCGACATGCTGTACAAGCCGTCGAGCGGGGCGCTGCGCCGCGTCCATGGCCCCTTCGTCAGCGACGAGGAGGTGGAGGCGGTGGCCGAACATTGGCGCGGCCAGGGCTCGCCCGCCTATGTCGATTCCGTCACGGAGGAACCGGAAGATGGCGGCTTCAATTTCGAGGACGATTTCACCGCCAGCGACAATCCGGAAGAACGGAAATATCGCCAGGCCTGCCAGGTCGTGTTCGAAAACCAGAAGGCGAGCGGATCGTGGCTGCAACGCCAGATGGGCGTGGGCTACAACACCGCCGCCAAATGGATCGAACGGATGGAGGAAGACGGGCTGGTCGGCCCCGCCAACCATGTCGGCCGCCGCGAGATCTTCCGCGACCGGGACGGCAACCCGATCTGATCGCGCCGCCAGCCTGGCCGCCGGATAGGGCCGGCCGGTATCGCTGGCATGCGGGGCCGGCTGGGCGCCGTCAGATACCTGCGTCGCCGCCTGCATGATCGCACCGTGCATGGCGGTCCGCCTGCCCTGTCGACACGGCACGGCCGCAATCCGCGCCTGACCGATCCTCTGCCGCCCGGCGCCGATCCCGCGCGGGCCAGAAACATTTTGTTGCAGACGGTTTGCACGCAAGCAAACCGGCGCTGCCAGATGCTGCGGACCAAAACATAATTCATCAAAACATAATTCGCAGGTCTGGAACATTTTACATGAAAGCGACGATCCTTCTGATCGCTGCCGCGCTGCTGGCCGGCTGTGCCAGCGCGCCCGGCAATTCTTCCGGCATGGCCCTGGCCTCCGCATCCGCCAGCGAGGGCGGCGGCGGCGATACCTGCCTGTGGAAGAAGCCACGCTGCCGCGTGCGGTAACCCCCACGCCGCCCGGCATGCGGGGGGAGGGAGGCTTTCCCTCCCCCATCCGATCCGGCTATGCAGCCCGTTTTCGGAGAGATATCATTTCGCGCATCCTGCCGGCCCCGCTGCCATTCGCCATCCTGTTCGCCGCTTCCATGCTCGCCGGCACGCCCGCCCTCGCTCAGACGGCAGGCCCGGTGGTCGAAGCGGAGTTCATGACCGATTACCGGGTGCGCGGGCTGAGCTGGTCCGATGGCAAGGCGGCGGCGCAGGTCTATGTGGAAGTGCCGCTGGCCACGTCCATCGGCGTTTCGGCGCAGGCGACCACCCTGCGCGACGCGCGCCGCCATGGCGGCGCGGAACTGGGGCTGGACCTCGCCGCGACCTATTCCGGCCAGTCCGGCCTGCTGAACTGGTACGGTTCCGCTGTCGGCCATCTGTTCGCGGGGGCGGAAGGCGAACTGGATTACGGGGAATTGCAGGCCGGCATCGGCGGCGCGCTCGGCCCGGCGGACCTGACCCTGTCGGCCAGCTACGCCCCGCCGCAGGATGCGATCGGCGGCAGCAATTTCTATGCCCGTGCGGAAGGAAGGGTCGGCATCTGGGGCACGCCCTTCAGTCTGCGCGGCCATGTCGGCCATTCCAGCGGCAATGTGGACGATCCGCGCATGGCGGCACGGCTCCGTCCCGCTGGCTCCTATACCGATTGGGCGCTGGGCGGCGAATATACGCTCGCCCCGATGAACTTCAGCCTGACCTATAGCGATACCGACATCAGCCGGTCGGACGTGACCTACCGCGAATGGGGCGGCGATCATGGGGCAAGGCTGGTAGCCGGGGCCAATATCCGCTTCTGACGCAGATCGGCGTTACGGTAATCGAAATATCGGTCCCCACAGCCTGCCGCATGGCGGCTGTGGGGACCGGACCCCGGATCAGTGCTCGCTCTTGCCGCCATCCGTTTCCGGGGCGGGCTTCTTCGCGGCCGGCTTGCCCTTGCGTGGCTTTGCCGGCTTTGCCTTCGCCTTGGGCGCGGCAGGGGTCAGTTCGAAGGCGAGCTTGTCGTCCTTCACGCTGACATGCACCTCGCCGCCCTGCGCCAGCTTGCCGAACAGCAGTTCCTCAGCCAGCGGCTGCTTCACCTTTTCCTGGATCAGCCGCGCCATCGGGCGGGCACCCATCAGCTTGTCGTAACCGCGCTTGCCCAGCCATTCGCGTGCATCGCCATCGAACTGGATATGCACGTTCTGGTCGGCCAGTTGCAGTTCCAGCTGCAGGATGAACTTGTCGACCACGCGGCTGACCGTATCCGTGCCGAGATAATCGAACGGCACGATGGCATCCAGCCGGTTGCGGAATTCGGGGGTGAACATCTTCTTCACCGCCTCCTGGCTCGCTTCCGCCTTGGTGCCCGCGCCGAAGCCGATCCCCTGCTTCGCCGCGTCGGACGCGCCGGCATTGGTCGTCATGATCAGCACGACGTTACGGAAATCCACCGTCTTGCCGTGATGGTCGGTCAGGCGGCCATTATCCATCACCTGCAACAGGATGTTGAACAGGTCGGGATGCGCCTTCTCGATCTCGTCCAGCAGCAGCACGCAATGCGGATGCTGGTCGATGGCATCGGTCAGCAGCCCGCCCTGGTCATAGCCGACATAGCCCGGAGGGGCGCCGATCAGCCGGCTGACCGAATGGCGTTCCATATATTCCGACATGTCGAACCGCTTCAGTTCGATACCCATGATGCTGGCGAGCTGGCGCGCCACTTCCGTCTTGCCGACGCCGGTGGGGCCGGAAAACAGGAAGCTGCCGATCGGCTTGTCCGCATCGCGCAGGCCCGCGCGGGACAGCTTCATCGCCGTGGACAGCACGTCGATGGCCTTGTCCTGCCCGAACACCACCCGCTTCAGGTCCTTTTCCAGGCTGGCGAGCGCGGCCTTGTCGTCCTTGCTCACCGACTTGGGCGGGATGCGCGCCATGGTCGCGATAACCTTCTCGATCTCCTTCGCGGTGATCGTCTTGCGGCGGCGGCTGGGCGGCACCAGCATCTGCATCGCGCCCACCTCGTCGATCACGTCGATCGCCTTGTCGGGCAGCTTGCGGTCGTTGATATACCGCGCGCTCATCTCCACCGCCGTCTTGATCGCGTCGGGGGTGTATTTGACGTTGTGGTGATCCTCGAACGCGCTGCGCAGCCCGCGCAGGATCTTGATCGTATCCTCCACGCTCGGCTCGTTCACGTCGATCTTCTGGAACCGGCGCAGCAGGGCGCGGTCCTTTTCGAAATGGTTGCGGAATTCCTTGTAGGTGGTCGAACCAATGCAGCGGATCGCCCCGCTGGAAAGCGCCGGCTTCAGCAGGTTGGACGCATCCATCGCCCCGCCGCTGGTCGCGCCGGCGCCGATCACCGTGTGGATCTCGTCGATGAACAGCACGGCGTCGGGCAGCTTTTCCAGTTCGGAAACGACCTGCTTCAGCCGTTCCTCGAAATCGCCGCGATAGCGGGTGCCCGCCAGCAGCGCGCCCATGTCGAGCGAATAGATCACCGCATCCTGCAGCACTTCTGGCACATCGCCTTCCACGATCTTGCGCGCGAGGCCCTCGGCGATAGCGGTCTTGCCCACGCCGGGATCGCCCACATAGAGCGGGTTGTTCTTGCTGCGGCGGCACAGGATCTGGATCGTGCGATCCACCTCCGGCCCGCGCCCGATCAGCGGATCGACCTTACCGTCCAGCGCCTTCTGGTTCAAATTGACGGTGAACTGGTCGAGGGCGGAATCCTTCTTCGCCTTCTCCTGCTTCTCCTCGGCCTTGGCGCCCGTCTCCTCGGCACTGCCGGGCGTGCGCCCTTCGGCCTGCCGGCCGCCCTTGCCGATGCCGTGGGAGATATAGCTGACCGCATCCAGCCGGCTCATATCCTGCTGCTGCAGGAAATAGACGGCATAGGAATCGCGTTCCGAAAACAGCGCCACCAGCACATTCGCGCCCGTCACCGTGTCCTTGCCGCTGGACTGGACGTGCAGGATCGCGCGCTGGATCACGCGCTGGAACCCGGCGGTGGGCTGCGGATCGGCGTCTTCACCGCTTTTCAGCGACTGATATTCCTGGTCCAGATACTGGCGCACCACATTGCCCAGTTCCCCCAGATCCACCCCGCAGGCGGTCATCACCTCGGATGCTTCGGGATCGTCGACCAGCGCCAGCAGCAGATGCTCCAGCGTCGCATATTCATGCGTCCGGTCGGTCGCGTGCTGGAGCGCGGTGTGCAGCGTCTTTTCTAGGTTCTGGGCAAAGCTTGGCATATCTCAATTATCCATTGCGGCGAGGATGCGATCCAAAGGTGTTGTGGTGGTGGGGGATAGCCGTCCGGGCGAACGCCAGGCGGCGGGGCGGAAGTGGCAGGACCGCTCGCCATACGGCCTTTCACATTGAACGATATGGTGCGCCGATGCGCGAATGCGAAGGGGTGCGGGGCGAAAGCCCGCGATCACCCGGCATCTCTAGGCTTGAAGAAGGTGTCAGCCAGCTTGCGATGGCTGGCGGCCTTGTCCGAATGGGCGCGCACGCGGGCGATTTCCGCTTCCAGCAACTGGATACGCTCCGCCAGCTCGTCCTGTGAATAGGTGTCGAGTGCTTCGCCGGCGAGCCGGCCCGCGTGGCCCAGGCTGTCGCCGGGTCCGCGCATCCGGGGAAGGTCTTCCTCCATTGCATTGCAACATCGGACTGGTCCGGCTTGCTGTCAATGGGTCGGATGTCTAGTCAAAGGGAAGGGCATGATTAATGCCGGCCCATGACAGGAGGGGGTTTGCCATGGCCAACACCATTCCCGCGCGAATGACCGCCATCGCCATCACCGCGCCCGGCGGGCCGGAGGTGCTGGCGCCGGAATCGCGCCCCGTTCCCACGCCGCGCGCGGGGGAGGTTCTGATCGCCGTGACCCATGCGGGCGTGAACCGGCCCGATACGTTGCAGCGGCAGGGCCGCTATCCCCCGCCTCCCGGCGCGCCGGACATTCCGGGGCTGGAGGTGGCGGGCCATGTCGTTGCCCTCGGCGAAGGGGTGGATGCCGATCTGCTGGGCACCCCGGTCTGCGCGCTGCTGCTCGGCGGCGGATATGCCGAATATGCGCTGGCCCGCGCCGATCATTGCCTGCCCGTGCCCCCATCGCTTCCCCTTGCGGAAGCTGCGGCCATGCCCGAAACCCTGTTCACCGTCTGGCACAATGTGTTCCAGCGCGGCTTTGCACGCGACGGGGAAACGCTGCTGGTCCATGGCGGCACCAGCGGGATCGGCTCAATGGCGATCAAGCTGGCGAAGCTGTTCGACCTCGCCGTGATCGTCACCTGCGGGTCGGACGATAAATGCGCCGCTGCCCGCGCGCTGGGCGCCGATCACGCGATCAATTACCGCAGCGCCGATTTCGTCGCCGCGGTGAAGGATATCACCGGCGGCGCGGGCGCCGATCTGGTGCTGGACATGGTCGCGGGCGACTATACGCAGCGCAATCTCGATTGCCTTGGCGCGGATGGGCGGCTCGTCACCATCGCGGTGCTGGGCGGCTCCACGGCCACGATCGACATGGCGCGCCTGATGGTGAAGCGGCAGATGCTGACCGGCTCCACCCTCCGCCCCCGGCCCGACGGGTTCAAGGCCGCGCTGGCGCGGGAGATAGCCGAAACGGTCTGGCCACTGGTGGCCGAAGGCCGGCTGCGCCCGGCGATGGACCGCATCTTCCCACTGGAAAGCGCCGCGCTGGCGCATCGCCGAATGGAAGATGGCGACCATATCGGCAAGATCGTGCTGGCCACCCGGCATGCAGAGGAAACGCAATGACCCGACATGACGCCCAGTCCAGCACCGCGCCCAACGCCATCCCCACCCGGCCGGTGGACCGGGCAACGCTCTATGCCCATGCGGAAGCCTATCTGGACGCGCTGGTGGCCCGCGATCCGGTGCGGCTGCCCTTTGCCGATCATGTCACCTTCACGGAAAACAACGTTCATCTGTCGATCGGCGACGGGCTGTGGAACACGATCAGCGCACGGAGGAGCAGCTATGATCTGAAAGCCGCCGACCCGCAGACCGGGCAGGTCAGCTGGTTCGGCGTGGTGGAGGAGCACGGCATCCCCGCGATCATGGCGCTGCGGCTGGGCATTGCCGATGGCCGCATCGCCGAGGTGGAGACAATCGTGTGCCGCAAGGTCGATCTCAGCCCCTTCCCCGGCATCGAAACCTATACCGCGCCCCGCCCGCTGATGCTGGCCGATGTGCCGGAGGCCAGCCGCCGCCCCCGCGCCCGGATGCTGTCCATCGCCGATGGCTATTTCGACACCATCCAGCTCAATGACGGGCAGCTCTTTACGGAGTTCACGGAGGATTGCGAGCGGATCGAGAATGGGGTGCAGACGACGAATAATATCGACGCCTTCCCCGATTATCCCATTGCCGGGCTGGGATGCGCCGAACAGTTCCGCAAGGGCCATTTCATCTTCGACGACCGGCTGCGCGGGCGCCGCTTCCCGCTGGTGGACGAGGAGAAGGGCCTGGTGCTGGCAGGCGGCTTCATCGACCACACCGGCAAGGTGGTGGATCTCGCCTGGACGGATGGCACGCCCGCCCGTTCCGTGTTCCATTATCCGCACAGCTTCGTGCTGCTGGAACTGTTCAAGATCGTGGATGGCCGCATCGCCGGGGTGGAGGCGGTGTTCGTGACGGTGCCCTACAACATGGTCTCCGCCTGGCCGGCACGGCCCGATCAGGGCTGACACATAGCTGTCACATCGTCCCGGAACAGACCGCAAAACGCGATTCTCCTGTCACAATTGCCTGCCATGGTGGGTCCATGGATGGACAATGCAGGGATGCAGCCATGCTCGGCAGCTATGGTGAAGGTCTGGTGGGGAACAATGGCACCGTCACCCCTTTTCCGGGCATCGAGATTTCGGCCGAACCCCACCGGCCGGAACCGGTCGGCGAGCGGCGCAAATTCCGCACGATCTGGATCAGCGACGTCCATCTGGGCACGCGCGGCTGCAATGCCGAACTGCTGATCGACTTCCTGGATTCGACCGACAGTGAAACGCTCTATCTGGTCGGCGATATCATCGACGGGTGGCGGCTGAAGAAGAAGTTCTATTGGCCGGCCGCCCATAACGACATCGTCTGGCGCATCCTGAAGCGCGCCCGGCGCGGCACGCGCATCGTCTACATTCCCGGCAATCATGACGAAATGTTCCGCCAGTTCACCGGCATGCAGTTCGGCGGGGTGGAAATCCGCCGTGCCGCCTTCCACGATACGGCGGACGGGCGGCGGCTTATGGTGCTGCATGGCGATGAATTCGATGCCGTGATGCTGGCCCATCGCTGGCTCGCCGTGGTGGGGGATGCCGCCTATCACCTGCTGATGGGCGTCAACCGCTGGGTCAATGCCGTGCGCCGCAGGATGGACCTGCCTTACTGGTCGCTCAGCAAGATCGCCAAGCACAAGGTCAAGAACGCGGTCGAGTTCATCTCCCGCTATGAAGAAGTGGTGGCCCGCGCGGCGGGGCAGCGCGGCGTGGACGGGGTCGTATGCGGCCATATCCACACGGCGGAGTTCCGCATGTTCGACGGGATCGAATACTGGAACGATGGCGACTGGGTGGAAGGCTGCAACGCGCTGGTCGAACATTTCGACGGGCGCATGGAAATCCTCCACTGGCCCGAAGAAATCGCCCGCCGGCGGGAGGAACAGGAACGCGCAGCCGCTGCGGCCGCCGCCGCGCAGATGGCCGCAGCGGCCTGACGTACGGGGAGCATAAGGCAGCCATGCGGATCGCTCTCGTCACCGATGCCTGGGAACCGCAGGTCAACGGGGTGGTCCGCACGCTCAATGCCATCACCGCGCAGCTGCGGCAGCGGGGGCATGACGTCTCCGTCATCTCACCGGACCAGTTCCGCACCATCCCCTGCCCGACCTATCCGGAAATCCGCCTCGCCATCGATGCGTTCGACCGCATGGCGCTCCGGCTCGACAGTTTGCGGCCCGATGCGATCCATATCGCCACCGAAGGGCCGCTGGGCTGGGCCGCGCGCGGCTGGTGCGTAAGGCGGGGCCGTGCCTTCACCACCGCCTATCACACGCAGTTCCCGGATTATCTCGCGCGCCGCACACGCCTGCCCGCCGCGCTGTTCTGGCCCTATATCCGCCGCTTTCACGGCCCGTCCGCCGGGATCATGGTGGCGACGGAATCGATCCGCGACCATCTTCGCCGCAACGGGCTGAACCGGCTGCGGGCATGGAGCCGCGGGGTGGACCTATCAGCCTTCGGGCCGGACCGCGCCCCGCCAGACCTGTTCTGCTCGCTCCCCCGCCCGATCCAGCTCTATGTCGGCCGGGTCGCGCCGGAAAAGAATATCGAGGCGTTCCTCGCCAGCAGCCATCACGGGTCGAAAGTCGTGGTCGGCGATGGCCCGGCCCTGCCCGCCCTGCGCCGGGCCTTTCCCGATGTCTGTTTCCTCGGCCATCAGGAAGGCGATGCGCTGGCGGCCTGCTATGCCGGCGCGGATGTGATGGTCTTTCCCAGCCGAACGGACACATTCGGGCTGGTGATGATAGAGGCGCTGGCATCCGGCACGCCCGTCGCCGCCTATCCCGTGCCCGGCCCGCGCGACATCCTGACCGATGGCTGCGGCGCGATGGACGCCGATCTCGACACCGCCATCGCCGCCGCCCTCACGCGCGACAGGGACGCATGCCTCGAACGCGGGCGCAGCTTCACCTGGGATGCCAGCGCGGACCAGTTCCTGCGCGCGCTGGAAACCGATACCGCCCTCGCCCGCCGCGTGCCCCCGCCCCGTCTCGCGGCGGCCTGACACCGCATAAGCTTGCCCAAATGGCGGCGAGCGCGTAAATGGCAGGGCGTACGGCCGTCCCGAGAGGGGCGGCCCTTCTATTTTTACCGGAGGGAAAATGTCCCAGCCCACCCCGCTCATGCCTCATGCGACTGCCTCCTGGCTGGTCGACAACACTGCGCTGAGCTTCGAACAGATCGCCGAATTCTGCGGCCTGCACATCCTCGAAGTGCAGGCGATGGCGGATGATCTGGCCAGTTCCAAATATACCGGCCGCGATCCCGTTCATTCGGGCGAACTGACCCATGCGGAAATCGAGAAGGGGCAGGCCGATCCCGCCTACCGCCTGAAGATGCACCGCGCGCCGGTTGATGTCAGCCGCACCAAGGGGCCGCGCTACACGCCCGTCTCCAAGCGTCAGGACAAGCCGGACGGCATCGCCTGGATCCTGCGCAACCACGCGGAAATCTCCGACGCGCAGATCAGCAAGCTGATCGGCACCACCCGCAACACCATCGCCGCGATTCGCGACCGGTCGCACTGGAACATCCAGAACATCCAGGCGAAAGACCCGGTCACGCTGGGCCTGTGCTCCCAGCGCGAACTGGACCAGGCCGTCGCCAAGGCCGCCAAGCGCGCGCCTGCCACGGAAGTGGAAGAGGAAGAGCTGGCGCCGGTCGACGCGCGGGACGAGAAGGACCGGCTGATCGAACAGCTCCGCGCCGAACGCGAAGCCGCCAGCCGCGCCGCATCCGAAGCCGCGCAGGAAGCGGAAGCGGAAGCATGGCTCACTGCCAAGCGCGCCGCCGAAGCGGCGGAACGCAACGGCTGATATCGGGCTGAAACCCCGGTCCTTCGCGGCCGGGCGATCTATATGCAACGGGCGGAGCGGCCATTGGGCCCTCCGCCCGTTTGCGTTTCTATTCGGCAGCGAGGCCAGCCTCGCTGCCAATCCTCCGCCGGACCGGCGGAGCCGAGCCTCAGCCCGCTGTCTTCGCGGCGGGCTGCTCGACCACCTGCGACGCCGCTTCCAGGAAGGGGCGCGGGTTCACGGCGCGGCCATTGATGCGCACTTCGAAATGGAGATGCGGGCCGGTGGAACGCCCGGTCGAACCGATCGCGCCGATCATGTCGCCCGCGCTCACCGCCTGCCCCACGCGGGCGCGCCAGGCGGACATATGCGCGTAACGGGTGGTCAGCCCGTTGCCATGGGTGACCTCCACCATCTTGCCGTAACCATTCTGCTGTCCGACAAAGCTCACCTTGCCATCGGCGGCGGCATGGACGGGATCGCCCACGCGCCCCCCGAAATCGAGGCCGGAATGCAGGGCCGCCGCGCCGGTGAAGGGATCGCGGCGATAACCGAAGCCGGAAGAAACATGCGCCATGTCGGCCGGCATCACCTGCGGCAGGCTGGCCAGCCCGCTTTCCAGCGCATCCATCCGCGCCAGGCTGCGGCCCAGCCGCTCCAGCGTCGGGTCCACTTCGCCATCGATGCCGGTGGACAGCTTCTGCAAGGGGCCACCCGTGGCCTGCCCGGCTGATGCCATCATGCTGCGCGGGTTGATGCCCAGTTCGCGCATCGCCTTTTCCGCGGCATCGATGCGCTGTTCGGCAAAGCCGGTCAGCCGCGCCACCAGCGTCGCCTGCCGGGCGCTCACTCGCTCGAACCTGTCGGCGCGCGGCATGTCGGCGCTGATCTTCGGACTGCCGTCCCGCGCCGCCTGCTCCAGCTCCGCCGCCACATCCTCGGGCAGCATCGGCAGCAGCGATTCGATGAATTCCATCCGCCGGTCGAGATCGGTGGCGACGGCGTCCACATCGCCGCGATAGGCGGAAATCCGCGCTTCCGCCTTGGCGATGCTGGCAGCGCGCGCGGCCAGTTGCGCGCGCTCGTCCCTCGTCTGGTAATGTTCCACCGCGACGGCGGCCATGGACAGGCTCCACCCCCCGACCAGCGCCGTCGCGACGCCAGCCGCGATCAGCTGGGCGCGGGTGCTGATGGTCAGAAACCGCACCTGCCCCTCGGAACGCATGAAGAATTCGCGTTCGGGAAACCATTTCTGCGCGCGCTGCGTCAGCACGCGCCAGCCATTGGCCAAGCTTTTGTCAGTCAAAACGACCCCGTCAAATCTGGTCCCGACCCCGGTGCGGCGAACTAGAGGCGGCCCGAAAGCGAGTCGAATCAGCTCGTTAACCTTTAGGGCGAGTCGAAAATGAATCGGGACGAAGCGAAAACTATTCCCGCATCCCGGCCTCCAGCGCCCCCATCCATGGTGGCGAATCGCCCTGACAGGCGCTTCCACTGGTGATAGAGGGCCGGCATGGCTACCGAACCCGTCTCGATCCAGGATCACGATCGCCTCGTCGCGGACATTGCCCGCGCCGGCCGCGCCGCGCAGCGTCAGCTTGCCCGCATGGACGACCCGCAGAAGGCTGCCGCCCTCCGCTCCGCCGCCGCGTCGCTGCGCCGCAATGCGGATGCGGTGCTGGCCGCCAATGCGCGCGACATCGCCGCGGGCGAAGCGAACGGGCTTGCACCAGCCATGCTGGACCGGCTGCGGCTGGACGATGCGCGGCTGGAAGGGATCGCCGCCGCGATCGATTCCGTGGCCGGCCTGCCCGATCCGGTCGGCCAGGTGATCGACCACAGCACGGCCCCCAGCGGGCTGGCGCTCAGTCGCGTGCGCATCCCCATCGGGCTGATCGGCATCATCTATGAAAGCCGCCCCAATGTGACGGCGGACGCCGCCGCCCTCTGTTTCCGCAGCGGCAACGCCGTGTTGCTGCGCGGGGGGAGCGAGGCAGTGCATTCCAACCGCGCCATCCACGCCGCCCTGGCGGAAGGGCTGGCGCAGGCCGGCGCGCCTGCCGATGCGGTGCAACTGATGCCCACCCAGGATCGGGAGGCGGTGGGCGCCATGCTGCGCGCCGCCGGGCTGATCGACATGATCGTGCCGCGCGGCGGCAAGGGGCTGGTCGCCCGCGTGCAGGCCGATGCGCGCGTGCCCGTGCTCGCCCATCTCGATGGCATCTGCCACACCTATGTCCATTCCGCGGCCGATCCCGACATGGCGCTGCAGGTCGTGCTCAACGCCAAGATGCGCCGCACCGGCATTTGCGGGGCGATGGAAACCCTGCTGCTGGATGCCAGCTTCCCCGGCTCTGGCGCGATCGTGGGCGCGCTGATCGATGCGGGCTGCGAGTTGCGCGGCGATGCCCGCGCCCGCGCGCTCGATCCGCGTATCGCCATCGCCAGCGACAATGATTGGGACACCGAATATCTCGACGCGGTCCTGTCTGTCGCGGTGGTGGACGGGCTGGACAATGCGCTCGACCATATCGCCCGCCATTCCTCCGGCCATACCGATGCGATCATCACTGCCGATGCGGCGGTGGCGGAACGCTTCCTGGCCGAAGTGGACAGCGCCATCGTGATGGTGAACGCCTCCACCCAGTTTGCCGATGGCGGCGAATTCGGGCTGGGCGCGGAGATCGGCATCGCCACGGGCCGGCTGCATGCGCGCGGCCCCGTGGCGCTGGAAGGGCTGACCACCTATAAATGGCAGGTGCGCGGAACAGGGCAGGCGCGGCCTTGATGGCCCTGCTCCTTCGCGCCTAGACAGGCGGCGAGAGGAGATTATTCGATGCGCTACAACGCCCTGGGCAATACCGGCCTGATCGTGTCCGAGCTGTGCCTGGGGGCGATGACCTTCGGCACCGCGCCCGGCGGCCGCTTCGGCCATATTCACGGGCTGGATCAGCAAGCATCCACCGCTCTGGTGAAGCAGGCGGTCGATGCCGGCATCAACATGATCGACACAGCCAATGTCTATACCAGTGGCCAGTCGGAAGAATTCGTCGGCGGCGCGCTGAAGGCGCTGGGCCTCCCGCGCGGGGAAATCGTGGTCGCCACCAAGGGCATGGGCACGATGGGGCCCGGCCCCAACGATGCCGGCACCGGGCGGAAACACCTGATGGACCAGATCGACGCCAGCCTGCGCCGGCTCGGGCTGGACCATGTGGATCTCTACCAGATCCATGGCTGGGACCCGACCGTGCCGATGGAAGAAACGCTGGAGGCGCTGAACGACATCGTCCGGTCCGGTCGCGCCCGCTATATCGGCGTGTCCAACTGGGCCGCATGGCAGATCGCCAAGGCGCTCGGCATTTCGGAACGGCGCGGCTGGGCGAAATATATCTCGCTCCAGGCCTACTACACCGTCGCCGGGCGCGATCTCGAACGCGAGATCGCGCCGATGCTGCTGAGCGAGAAGCTCGGCCTGATGGTGTGGTCCCCGCTCGCGGGCGGGCTGCTCAGCGGCAAATACCGCTTCGGCGCGGACGGGACGGAAGGCGAAGGGCGCCGCGCCAATTTCGATTTCCCGCCTGTTGATCTCGGCCGGGCGGGGCCGCTGGTGGAAGCGATGCGCGCCATGGGGGAACGGCGCGGCGTGTCCGTGGCGCAGATCGCGCTGGCATGGCTGCTTTACCAGCCGGTCGTTTCCACCGTCATCGTCGGGGCCAAGCGGGCCGACCAGCTGGCCGACAATATCGCGTCCTGCGACGTGGAACTCAGCCAAGCGGAAATGGACGAACTGGCAGGGCTGAGCGCGCTGCCGCCGGAATATCCCGGCTGGATGCTGGAAACGCAGGGCCGCTACGTAGCGGACAAGATTTCCGCACGTCGACAGCCCAGTTGAACCGCAGCCGCGCCACCGGCCTGCTGGGGGGCAGCTTCAATCCGGCCCATGGCGGGCATCGCCGGATCACCCTGTTCGCCATGCGCGCATTGGGGCTGGCGGAAGCGTGGTGGCTGGTTTCGCCCGGCAATCCGCTGAAGCCGCGGGCCGGAATGGCGCCGCTGTCCGCCCGATTCCGCTCTGCGCAGAGAGTGGCCGGGCGCGCGCCGATCCGGGTCACGGCGATAGAGCGCACGCTGGGCACCCGCTACACCGCCGATACGCTGCGCGCCCTGCGCCGCCGCTATCCCGACCGGCGTTTCGTGTGGCTGATGGGGGCCGATAATCTTGCCCAGTTCCACCTGTGGCGGGACTGGCGCGGGATCGCCCGGCAAATGCCGATTGCCGTCATCGCGCGGCCCGGTTATGATGCGGCCGCATTCGCGAGCCCCGCGATGGCCTGGCTGCGCCGTTACCGGTTGACCGCAGCCGGATTCAGGAACCGGAGCGAATGGAGCGCACCCGCGCTGATAGTGCTGCGTTTCGATCCCGATCCGCGTTCGGCCACGGATATCCGCCAGGCCGATCCCTTCTGGGCCGACCGTTTGTCCGGCCCGCCGCCACGGGATGCGCTGACCCGTTCACTTATCGGGGATTTTGCAGCCGCACCGGCAGTTTACACTTCGGCGGCTTCCACCATTTCTTCCGCAGGCGACCGGGCATGAAGGCGATCACGCCGCTTGCCCGCCCGTGGATCCATCCTATCTTCAGGAGTTCGATCGTTTTTCATGACCCCCAATTCTCCGACAGGGGCGCAAGCCAGGCCGGCCGATGCCGGCGCAACCGTGGTAACCATGCCTGAAACCTCCCTTTCCGATTCCGCCGAACCCGGCACCATCCACGCCCTCGTGCTCGACCAGCTGGACGAGGATCAGGCGCAGGACGTGGTGTCCATCCCGCTCAGCGGCAAATCCAGCATCGCGGACCATATGGTCATCGCATCCGGCCGCTCCACGCGGCAGGTGGCGGCGATGGCCGGCAAACTCGCCGAACGGCTGAAGAAGGAAGGCCACGGTTCGGCCCGGATCGAAGGCCTGCCCGCCGCCGATTGGGTGCTGATCGATGCCGGCGATGTCGTCGTGCATCTGTTCCGGCCCGAAGTGCGCAGCTTCTACAATCTGGAACGGATGTGGGGCTTCGGCGATGAAGGTGCGCCCGCCGCATCGGTCGGCCGCGCCTGATACTTTCGCGCCGGCCTTGCGGGCGCTAACACCGGCGCGATGCAGCTGCATGTAATAGCCAGGGGGAAGATCGCCCGCTCTCCGGAAGGGGAGCTGGTGGATCGCTATGCGAAACGCATCGCCTGGCCCCTGCGCCTTACGGAACTGCCGGAAACCGGCGGCCGCATCCCGCCGCCGCAAACCCCGTGCCGCACCGTTCTGCTGGACGAAAAGGGCAAGATGCTCGGTTCGGAAGAACTGGCGCATCAACTGGGCGAATGGCGCGATGGCGGGATCCGCGAAACCCGGTTCCTGATCGGCGCGGCGGACGGCCATTCGCAGGCGGAACGCGATGGCGCCGATCTGCTGATCGCCTTCGGCCGCGCGACCTGGCCGCATCTCCTTGCCCGTTCCATGCTGCTCGAACAATTGTTCCGGGCCACCAGCATCCTGGCCGGCCATCCCTATCACCGGGCGGGATAGGATGCGCCGGTCGCTGCGCCTGATCCTGCCGCTCGCGGCGATACTGGCCACGGGCGGCGCTTCGGCGCAACTGCGCAGCGATTACGACGATATCGGCCATGCGCGCGAGGCAATGCGCGTCGCGCTGGAGGAACGGGACCAGGCCGCGGATCGCAGCACGCGGCTGGAACGGGAAGCGGCCGCCGCCAGCGGGGCCGCCGATCGCAGCCGTCACGAGGCAGCCGCCCTCGCCGCCCGCATCCAGCAGGCGGAAGCAGGCATGGACGCGGCGGAAGCGCGCCTCGCCCTCCTTCGCGCGGCGCGCGGGCGATTGCAGGAAGAACTGGGCCGCGAACAGCGCCCGGTGGTGGAACTGACGGCCGCCCTGCAACAATTCGCGCGCCGTCCCGCCGGGCTGGCGCTGCTCCGCTCCGGCTCCGTCCAGGATGTCGTCCATCTGCGCGCCATCCTCTCCAACACCGCGCCCGAAATCGACCGGCGGACGCAGGCCCTGCGCACCCGCCTCGCACGGGGCCGCCAGCTCCAGCAGGATACACAGCAGGCCCTCGCCGCGCTCAGGAGCGAGGAGGAAACCCTTTCCGAACGCCGCCGCCAGCTTGCCGCGCTGGAAGTGCAGCAGCGCGTCGCCTCGCGCCAGGCGGGCGGCAGCGCCGCGCGGGAGGCGGAACGCGCCCTTGCTCTCGCCGAACAGGCGCGCGATCTCGATTCGCTGCTCGGCGTGCTGGACGCGGCGGGGCAGCGGCGCGACAGGCTGGCCGCCCTGCCCGGCCCGGTTCTGCGCCCGGACCGGCCCGATCAGGCCCCGGCCACCACCTCCACGACCCCCGCGCTCGCCGATCAGGCCCCGGCCAGTCTGGGCAGCGCCCGTCCGCCCGCCCCTTATCAGCTGCCGGTCACGGGCCGGCTGGTGCGCGGCTTCGGCGCGCCGGGCGTCACCGGGCTCAGCCAGGGCGTCACCCTCGCCCCGCGCGCCGGGGCGCAGGTCGTGGCTCCGGCGGATGGCCGGGTCGTCTTCGCCGGGCCGTATCGCGGCTATGACGGGATCGTCATCATCGAACATTCCGGCGGCTGGGCCAGCCTCGTCACCGGCCTGTCGCATCTTCAGGCGGAAGTGGGCGATGAACTGGTCGGCGGCGCGCCGATCGGCCTTGCCGGGGCGGATCGGCCCGCCATAACGCTGGAACTGCGCCAGGGCGGCCAGCCGGTAAGCCCGCTGCAATATCTTGAATGACCATCGCCCGCCCCCGCATTATGCCGCGAATGCGCCACGCCTCATCTGGCATTCACTTGCGCCACGCGATATTAGGCATCCTCTGACAGGAACGTTTTGCCCATGAGAATTGCCCAGTCGCTGCGCGCCGCCGCGCTGCTTACCGCCGTCGCCCTGCTGCCCGCGGCAACGGCGGGCTTTGCCCAGGTCGAAGGGCGCGCATCGCCGGAATTCTCGAAACTCTTCGCCACCTATCAGCGCATCAAATCCTCCTATGTGAAGGAAGTGGATGACGATGTGCTGATCCGCGGCGCGATCGACGGGATGCTGGCCGCGCTCGATCCGCATTCCGCCTATCTCGACGGCGCCGCGCTGCAACGCCTCGAAACCATGATTGACGGCAATTACGAAGGGCTCGGCATCTCGGTGCAGATGGACGACAGCGCCGTGATGGTCGTCTCTCCCTTCAAGGGCAGCCCGGCGGACAAGGCGGGCATCAAGGCGGGCGATTACATCACCCATATCAATGGCCGCCTGATCTACGGGCTGGATCTGGACGATGCCGTTGCGCAGATGCGCGGCCCTGCCGGCACCAGCATCAACCTCACCCTCGTTCGCTCCGGCCGGGACGAACCGCTCGACGTCACGGTGACTCGCGGCAAGATCGATCTGGAACCCGTCACCTGGGAAATGAAGGACGGCGGCATCGGCCTCATCAGCGTGAACGAGTTCAGCCGCGATGTGGGCCGCGACGTGAACGAGGCGCTGGCTTCGCTGCGCCAGCAGAATGGCGGGCGCATCAACGGGCTCGTGCTCGACCTGCGCCGCAATCCGGGTGGCTCGCTGGACGAAGCGGTCGCCTTGTCGGACCTGTTCCTGGCCGATGGGATGATCGTGTCGCAGCGTGGCCGCAACCGGTCGGAAACGATCTTCTACCGCGCCGAAACCGTCTATCGCGGCGATGTTGCGCAAGGCATCCCGATGATCGTGCTGATCGATTCCGGCTCCGCCTCCGCCAGCGAGATCGTGGCGGGCGCGCTGCAGGATCATCACCGCGCGCTCATCATGGGGGAACGCAGCTTCGGCAAGGGCAGCGTGCAGACTCTGCTGCCGCTGACGCGCGACGCCGCGCTGAAACTGACCACTGCCCTGTATTACACCCCGGCTGGCCGCGCGGTGCAGGAAGGCGGGATTCAGCCCGATATCCGCGTGCCGCAGCTCAGCGATCCCGATGCCGCCAAGCGCGCGCGGTTCCAGTTGCGCGAAAGCGACCTGCGCGGCCATCTTATCAACGAGGTCGGCCTGGAGGACGAGGCGCTGGAGGGGGATCGCAAGGAAGATCCCCGCTTCGCCGCCACGGCGGAAGAACTGGAAGCGCAGGGGATCGAGGATTTCCAGCTTCACTATGCGATCGACACGCTGCGCCGCACTGGCGCATCGGCTGTCGCCCGAAAGTAAGATGGACCGGATGACCCCTTCGACCCGGATGGCGCAGCGCCTTGCCTTTGGCATCCCGGCGCTGCTGCTGGCGGGGGCCTATATCTCGCAATATGGCTTCGGCTTGTTCCCTTGCGAAATGTGCTGGTGGCAACGCTATCCCCATTTCGCAGCGATCGGGCTGGCGCTGCTGTCCACCTTCGCCCCGCCGCGCAATTTCTGGCTCGCGCTGGCGGCGGCCGCGATCCTCATTTCCGGTTTCATCGGCGCATTCCATGCGGGCGTGGAATATGGCTGGTGGCAGGGCATCACCAGTTGCAGCACGCCCATCGCGGGCTCGGGCGGCGATCCGCTGGAAGCGATCATGAACGCGCCGCTGGTGCGCTGCGACGTTGCGCCATGGACCTTGCTCGGCGTGTCGCTGGCGGGGTGGAACGCGCTCATCTCCACCATATCGGCTCTGGCGATCTTCCGCCTTCTCGGGCTAAGACAGCCCGATGCATGACCGATCTTCCATGATCCGCGTCGATCAGGCCGGGGAATATGGCGCTACCCGCATCTATGCGGGTCAGCTGGCGGTGATGGGCGAACATGGCCCCCACGCCACGGAGATTCGGCACATGGCCGAACAGGAAGAAGGGCATCGGGCGGAATTCGATGCGCTGATGGCGCAGCGCGGGGTGCGGCCCACGGCTCTGCAACCCTTCTGGTCCGCCGCCGGCTATGCCCTCGGCGCGGCGACCGCGCTGATGGGGCCGGAAGCGGCGATGGCCTGCACCGCCGCTGTGGAGGCGGAGATCGACCGCCATTATTCGCAGCAACTGGCGGAACTGGAAGCGAGCGGCGATGATCCGGAGCTGGAGGACATGATCCGCCGCTTCCGCGAGGATGAACGCGCGCATCACGATGCCGCCATTGCCGCCGGTGCGGAACGCGCGCCGGCCTACCCCTTGCTGTCCGCCGCGATCCGGCTGGGCTGCAAGGCCGCCATTCGCCTTGCCGAACGGATTTGACCGGAACCAACGGGGCGCCCGGCGCGCTTCAGGGATGGTTCAGCGCCCATTGCGTCTGATGGACATGCATCTTGACTAAGGATCGGACATGAAACGCCTGCTCGCCCTTGCATTCGGCCTTTCGGCAGGCGCGCTGTTGCCCGCCCCTGCCTTCGCGCAGGGCGCCGAGACAGGGCCGGCGAACGACAGGGTCAATACGCTCATCATCTATGGTGACGATGCCTGCCCGCAATCCTCGCCGGACGAGATCACGGTCTGCGCGCGTATGAATGAAAGCGAACGCTACCGCATTCCCGAACGTCTGCGGCAGAGCGAGGATCCGGCCAATGAATCCTGGGCCAGCCGCGTCCTCGCTTACGAGGCGGTGGGCGATTTCGGCCCGCTCTCCTGCACCCCCATCGGCCTTGGCGGCGAACTGGGCTGCACCGCCAAACAAATCGAAACCGCCTATGCCGAACGGGCGCAAAGCTCCGACGTCCGCTTCAGCCAACTGATCGACGAAGCGCGGCAGGAACGGCTTTCCACCATCGACGCGGAAGCTGCCGCCACCCAGGCCCGGGTGGAGGAACTGGAACGGCAATATATGGAACGCCAGCGCCAGGAAGACGCCGGCGAAGCCGCCCCGCGCGACCGGTCGGCGGAACCGCAAGTGGTGGACCCCGCCAACATCCGCGCCCGCCCCTGATGCCGGTCCGCCGGGCCGCTTCGTAAGCTCCGTCTTAACCCCCGCCCCGTAACAGGCGGGGCATGACTGAACCGCGCCGCATCCTCACCCTGTTCGGCACCCGGCCGGAAGCGATCAAGCTGTTTCCGCTCGTCCATGCGCTATCGGGCGATCCGCGCTTCACCTCGCGCATCTGCGTGACCGGGCAGCATCGCGGGATGCTGGATCAGGTGCTGGATACCGCCGGGCTGCGGCCCGATCACGACCTTGACGTGATGCGCCCCGATCAGACGCTGGATGCCCTCACCGCGCGGCTGCTGGAAGGGATCGGGCGCGTGCTGGATGCCGAACAGCCGGACTGGGTCGTAGTGCAGGGCGACACTGCGACGGCCATGGCCGGCGCGCTCGCCGCCTATTACCGCAAGATTCCCGTCGCCCATGTGGAGGCGGGGCTGCGCAGCGGCAATATCCACCACCCCTGGCCGGAAGAGATCAACCGCAGGATCATCGGCACCATCGCCGCGCTCCACTGCGCCCCCACCGCCACCGCGGCAGAGGCGCTGCGGCGCGAAAACACCGATCCGGCCCGCATCCATGTCACCGGCAACACCGTGATCGATGCGCTGCACTGGATCACCGCGCGCGTGCAGGCCGATCCAGCCCTCGCCGCAGGTCTGGCCGGCCATGAAGCGCGCTTCGCCGGGCGGCGCATCATCGGGGTGACGAGCCATCGGCGGGAGAATTTCGGCGAAGGCATGCGTGCCATCGCCGCCGCGATCCGCGATCTCGCCGCCCGGCCCGATCTCGCGATCATCTTCCCCGTCCACCTCAACCCCAATGTGCGGCAGGTGATGGAAACGCAGTTGTCCGGGCTGGACAATGTCGCGCTGATCGAACCGCTCGATTACCCGCATTTCGCCCGGCTGCTGGATATCTGCCACCTGATGCTGACCGATAGCGGCGGCGTGCAGGAAGAAGCGCCCGCCCTTGGCAAGCCGGTGCTCGTCATGCGCGAAACGACGGAGCGGCCGGAAGGGGTGGCGGCCGGCACCGCCCGCCTCGTCGGCACCGATGCCGCGCGCATCGTCGCGGAAACCGGCCGCCTGCTGGATGATGATGCCGCCTATGCCGCCATGGCCCGCGCGCATAATCCGTTCGGCGACGGCCGCAGCGCGCCCCGCATCGCGGATCTCCTCGCCGCCGCCTGACCACAAAGGGGCCGCCGCAGCCTTCCCGCCATCGCGCCCCCTTGCGCCATTACCGCATTCTTCACCCTTTTGCGCGAAGGCAGTGGCGAGCAGCGAAAGGGACATCATGCGCGGCGAGCCTCTTCCCACGGTCAGCGTCATCGGCCTTGGCTATATCGGCCTGCCCACCGCGGCCATCGTCGCGCGCGCGGGCATGCGGGTGCGCGGGGTCGACGTGTCGCAATCCGTGGTGGACACCATCAATCGCGGCGAAATCCATATCGAGGAAGTCGATCTCGACGGGCTGGTGCATGGCGTGGTGCAACGCGGATTGCTGTCCGCCGCCCTCGCCGTCGCGCCGGCCGATGTGTTCGTCATCGCCGTCCCCACGCCATTCGCGCGCGATGGCCGCCATACGCCCGATATCTCCTATGTGCTCGACGCCGCGCGCGCCATCGCGCCGGTGCTGAAGCCGGGCGACACGATCATTCTCGAATCGACGTCCCCCGTCGGCACCACCGCCGATCTGCGTGACCTGCTGGCCGCCGAACGGCCCGATCTCGCCATGCCGGGCCTTACCTCCGGCACGCCCGACATCGCCATCGCCTATTGCCCGGAACGCGTGCTGCCCGGCCGCATCCTGGAAGAACTGACCAACAATGATCGCTCCATCGGCGGCATCACGCCCCGCTGCGCGCGCAAGGCGCTGGCGTTCTACAAGCGGTTCGTGCGCGGCGCCTGCGTCACCACCGATGCCGCCAGCGCGGAAATGACCAAGCTGGTCGAAAACGCCTATCGCGACGTCAACATCGCCTTCGCCAACGAATTGTCGATCATCTCCGACGCGATGGGGCTGGATGTGTGGGAGGTGATCCGCCTCGCCAATCGCCATCCGCGCGTCAACATCCTCAATCCCGGACCGGGCGTCGGCGGTCATTGCATCGCGGTCGACCCGTGGTTCATCGTCCATGGCGCGCCGGAACAGTCGCCGCTGATCCGCACCGCGCGCGGCGTCAACGATGCCAAGATCCACCACGCCATCGCTCGCGCGGCGCAACTGGTGGAAGCCGATCCGCATGCGCGGGTCGCCTGCCTCGGCCTCGCCTTCAAGGCGAATATCGACGATTTCCGCGAAAGCCCCGCCCGCCTCGTCGCCGCGACGCTGGCACGCCGCTATGGCCAGCGGATTCACATCGTGGAACCCTATGCGGCGGAATTACCGCGCGAATTTGACGGCACCGGCGCCTGCCTGACCGATATCGATACCGCGCTCGAACAATGCGACACGCTGATCGTGCTGGTGGATCACGACGTGTTCCGCTCCGTCCCGCTGGCCGAACGGGCGCATAAGCGGGTGTACGACACGCGCGGCATCTGGCCCGACCAGCCGGAAGCCAGCCTGGAACGGGTGGAACTGCGCAAGGCCGGTTGAACGGCTATTCCCCGGCGCCGTTCTCCGCATCCCGGCCGTGAACGGTGTTGAGGTGGAACACCACCTCGGCCAGTTCGCCGAACTGGAACGTATCCTCGAACACCAGCCCGCATTCCTCCTGGCGGCGCCAGCGGACCTTGGCATGGATATCGGGCATTCCTTCCGCGCGCAGCACCACACGCTGGAAGATCGGCAGCCTCTCCGCACAGCCCAGCAAGGCGCCCTGCTGCGACAGGTTGCGGATATCCGCCGCGATCGGCTGGCCGCTCACCAGCAATTCGGCCGGCACCGCCACATTCACGCGCACGGGCCGCTTGGGATAATCGCTTGGCCCTTCGATCAGCCGGGCGATGTCGATCGGCTGGCCGAACCGGAAGCCGGCCTTGCCGCTTTCCTGCCAGACGGGCTGGATGTCGTGCCGGTCGCCATTGGGGAATTCCAGCACCATCCGCCCGCCTTCCGCCAGCGGATGGAACAGCTTCACGCTAACCCCGGTTTCGGAAACATCGCGCACGATGCACAGGAACTCGCCGGCTTCGGTGACGATCTTGGCCATGCGCAACAGCAGGGTGAAACGCGGCGCGACGCGCTGTTCCGTTTCGGCGGCGCTGCCGGCATCGCCATCAGGACAGTTTGCATCGCGCATCGGAACCCCATCATCGGCGGGCCGGCGGAACCGGCGGCCGCGACCATGACATTGCTACGCCGTAATTCTACGCAGGGATGGTTGATGAAATGCTAAAGGCCGCGCGATCCCCTGCCGGGAATGGGCGTTAGTGGTGCGGGCGGCGGGACTCGAACCCGCACGAGCAAGGCTCAGGGGATTTTAAGTCAAGGTCTAGCGCAAGCGGCCACCACGGCGCACAACATAACTCATTGATATCACTAGAATTCGTTGCAGTCGGTGGTTATGGGGTTCGGTCCATTGCGTTGATTTGCGGTGCGAGTTACACACGAATTACACACGGCCTCTCGGTATCAATGGCTCGTGCCCGGATGGCGGAATGGTAGACGCAAGGCACTTAAAATGCCTCGGCCTTTGGCCGTGCGGGTTCAAGTCCCGCTCCGGGCACCACGCCAACGGCCCCACCATCGACTTTTGGGGAGCTTTGTTAACCTGGGCGTGTTAATACGTCGTGATCGGCAGCATGCGGGCATACGCGAACGCATGCTAAGGTATTGACGACATGGTCAGCACCACATACATACCGATCACGTGATCCGTGACGCCCGTAGGCGGGCACTATTTTAGACCCCCGGCGCTTAAACGGCACCGGGGGTCTTAATATATGTGCAGAGTTGCGGTGCTGATCGACGGGGGGCACCTCAGGGTGCTAGCGAAGCTTAATAATCTCCCATACACACCCGAATATATTGAGAAAGTTGCTCAGGCCTGCGCCCTGCATGACGAGAAACTATTTCGTGTCCTGTATTACGACTGCGCCCCCTTTTCCGGAGAGGTAAGTCTTCCGGTATCTCAAGGGAAAAAAGCCTTCACTGGCAGTGATGCTTGGCTCCACAGGTTGGCAAAGAAAGACTTGTTTGCCGTCCGGCGGGGCGTTCTCAAATTCCGAGGCTGGGTCCCCAAAAAAGCACCGTTAGGCGCAAATCCCACTGACGCCGATTTCAAACCAAATTTTGAACAAAAGGGCGTCGATATGCGGATCGGGCTCGACTTCGCCACCTTTTCAGAAAACCGCGCGGTTGATCGGCTAATCCTGATCAGCAATGACACGGACTGCGTTCCCGCGATGAAATATGCTCGCAAGGCCGGCATCCAGGTTGCCTTGGCAACCTTCCCTAATCACACTTGTGCTTCTGAACTGTTGTATCATGCAGATTTCGAGCGGCGCACTGCATGGCCACCGCAATAGCGGCAAATTTGGCCAGCGCCGCTCCTTCCAGTCAAAAACAGATCGCACTTTCGGTCACGATCATGGGCGGCATGCGAAAATCCACCAGTGTGATCTCGGTACCGACGCACGCCACTGCGGCTATGCGGGGGCCGGTCACAGATCGGACGGTCAAGGCAATTTCGGACAGGTGCGAGCGAAGGTTTTTCGTCCGCATGATCACTTCGAACAGCGATGCGAAACCTTCCTGCCCGAAGCCGGTCTGGTCGGCCTCCAGCAGCACGCGGAATGTGAAGGGCGCGCCGGCAGGCTCCTGCGCGAACCACTCCTGCACCTGCACGTCCACTTCCAGTGCGGCCAGGGCATCCTTCAGCGCGCCGATGGTTCCTTTCCGGCGATGAATTTCCACGCTGCGCTTGACGAACTCGCGCTTTTGCGCGTCCGTCCACCGGCCGTCCCATTCGTCCACGCTGAACGCCCAGGCCAGCCACGCCAACAGGTTCGGCGGGCAGGTGTCCGCGTTCCAGATATCGCGGATCGGCGCAGGCACTTCGTCCAGGCGCGCCGTGCTGTCGCTTAGGGCGCGCTCCTGGGCGGTGGCATTGTGTGGGAGAAGGTCGCCTGTCATGCGAGCGTGATGGTCGCGGCGCCCCGGTCGCGGGCAGCCTTGCGGGCACGATAGCCCGGCGATGGCTTCGCGAGTTTGCGGCGCGCTTTCTGCGGCGCGACGGTTTCCGCTGTTTTGGCGCGCTGGCCGGCGCCAGGATTTGGAAGCGTTGCCGCGACCTCAAGCAACCGCTCGGCCAGGTCGGGCCTATTTCCACGCACACACATGATTATCGCGGTGCGCACCAGGTCGCTTGCCTCCACCTGCGCTTCCGCCTCCGCGCCGCTGCCTGGGGCCTCACGCGGAATCAAATGGAGGGCAGCCCGCCTGGTGGCCGAACGGACAGCTGGCTTGTTGCTGAATTCTTGGTCAATCATTGGCATTTTCGCCTTCCGGGTCATCTATATCATCTGCCCATTCCGCCCGGCTGATCGCGGCATCGGCATCGGTCAGCACCTGTCTGATTTCACTGGTCAGTACGGATTTGATCCGGCCTTCGTCGGTTTCGCGGATAATCTGCACAGCGGCGCGGCTGGGTACCTGGAGCATGCGAGCCTGGATAAGCGCCATGGTCTTGGCCCAACCGCGTTCAATTTCCGCCAGCGGCGCAACCTCGCCCTTTTCCTTGGCAAGTTCCAGTTCCGCCCGGTCGGCCTGGGCCTTGACCAGCCGCTTGCGCTCTTTGGTGAGCGCGGCGCCGTCATCCGTGCTGGTGAGGGCTTCCAGTAGCGCCTGCGTGGCATCGCCAAGGCGGTAGCGGTTCCGGGCTATTTTGGTGGTGCCGATCAGGCGCAGCACATGTCGGTCGCTTAAACCGAACAGCGCCCCAAGATCGGCGGCGGTCACTTCGATATCAGAGACGGCATTGATGGGCATTGCGATTAAATCCTGGAGAGGTGGCCGCCGGTGCCCCGTGGGCAAGGAAAACCCGCACCGGCGGCCTGGGTGCACTGATGGCAATGGAAAACCACCAGCGCGGGAAAATCGGTTAGCGTCGGTCGGCGCGCGCGAGGCCCAACCAGAGCAGGTGCCGCGCAATCGAGCCGGTGGAAACTTTCAGCCCGGTTTCGCTCTCCATGCGGGCGCGTTCTGCCTCCAGGGCGGCCCGAAGGTCGGCTGGGCATACGAAATTAAACCTGCCGTCTGCGGAACTGGGCGTCTGCGGTTCCGGGCCTTGCCCTTGCAGGCCGGCAGCAACGACGCGCTGCAGCCGTTCGGCGGCCACCACCAGTTGGTTGGCGGTCAAGTCCGGCCAGAGTGCGCCTAACCATGCTTCGGCGCTTTCCGGGGAATACAACAGGGGCTGACAGTCCGGCAGGTGCACAATTGCCTGGTCGGAACCCGGCATGGGCAGGATGGACGCGCGATCCAGCGCGGCGATCATGGAAGCCGGCAGCGTGGTGGAAGTCTGTTCCATTGCGTTTAAACCTTTCAGAAACGGTCACGCCAGGGCCTGGCGTCAGCGTCCGGCATCCCAGTGCCGTTTGCTTCGATCACCCGGCGCCGCACCAGGGCGGCCAGACGCCGGGCAGCCTGCCCCGCGTGGCGCTGGGAAAGTCCGAAGTGGTCACGCATGAAGCCCGTGGCGCCGTCGATGGTGAACACAAACGGCTTGGCCGCGTCGAAGTGACAGATTGCGCGGCGCTCGCCATCCGCCCCTTGGCGGGTCACGATGCTGGCGTGATCGATTGCCACGCTGACTGCTGCCGGCAATTCGGCCGGGGACGCGGGATCAGCAGACGAACGGCGGAAAATCGACGGGATCAAGGACCACATGTCAGCCGACCTTCCAGAATGCGTCAGGCATCGGGATGAGGGCCTGCATCGACACATGGGCTGTAAGCGTCAGGTCGCCATTCACGTTGGTGCGTTCAGCGAGCAGCGCCAGGTCACTATGCACGGCCACGGCTGCCCGATTGAAGGCGCCGATCACGGTCCCGGTGGTTGCCGGCGTCAGTTCGGCAAGAACACCTGAAGTGGTGGAAGTGAATGCCGCTCGAAACGTGCCATCCGGTGCCACATGGCCACCAGCACCATTTGTGCCAACTAGCGCGCGAAGCTCGCCGAACTCCAAGCCCAGGGCAGCAGCCTGGCCCAAGGTGAATGCCTCCGGGCCGGTGGCGGTAATGGCTGCCAGCAACGTAGCGTCAGCCGCGCGGGCGATGCCCAATGTGATGCTCGCCAGTGCCGCGTCGGCCAGTTGGCCTTCCTCGTATGCGCGTTGATCGGCACGCGACAGGGCTACGCGGAAGCTCATGGTGGGGATTGTTTCCAGGTCAACCGCAGCACGGAAGATCGGCAACATGCCGTCCGGCACGTCCTCGCCATCATCGACCACCGCGAAGCCAGCCGGCGCGATACAATCAAAGCGCATGTTCTCACGCCGCCAGGCCACCAGCCCTTCGCTCGCATGCGCGGGTTCTACAGCCGATGGAACCACCAGGAGGCGTGCACCCGCTTGAAAGCCGCGCCCACCGCGCAGGACAGCATCTGCAACCGTGGTGCGGGTTCCAGCCTGGGTGCCGGTGGGCAGGCCAGCTTGAACCGCACGGAACGGTTCGGCGGCGAAGGTTGGCATTTCCAGATCATTGATCGAATAGCGCGATACGCTGGCGGCGCGCGTCTTGTGGACGTGTCGCAGGGTGCCGTCAGACCCGTAGGTGCCGACTTCGCCCGTTGCGGCCCTGGCGCTGGCAAAAAGCGCCTGCAACGGGGCATCGGGCCTGGGCTGTGAAATCTGGAGGGCGTCCCGGCGGGCGGCCCGGATAAGGTCGGTGGAAGGCATTGCGGTAATCCTCGGTGTTAGCTCTGACACCACCTTTGAACCTGGCGGTGTTGAGCTTCCTCTTGTGGGATTATTTCTCGCGGTTCCTCCGGGGGTTTTTCTTTGGCGCCAGAATGCCCGCTTGCCGGAATGGTTCGGACATCGGACATGCGATATTGGCTTGCCCAGATATCACTTGGTGCGGGTCAAATGCCCCCACAGGGGTATGGCCGCCGGAAGGACCCGCGACGGGGGGTGGGGCGCTCCGCCAGCTTGAATCGAAGTCCACCGTTTACTTCCAGAAGGGAGCGAGACGCGCCACAGCGTGTAACAGATACAAACGGCGCCAACGGCTGGCATAAGCGGAAAAGCGAACACCGGAAGGCTGATTGACAGCATCAGGGCCAATCAGCAGGTTCCAATGGTTGCCGTGTAATGGGGGAATAATATGGCAGATGTTCCAGCGTGGACCCTACTCATAACCAGTGCGTTGGCCGTGATCGGAACGCTAGGCGGAGCCTATGTAAGCCCTCATATGCAACGCACCCAACGGCGCCATGAATTACGTTTGGAGCACGCCGCACGGCAGCGCGAGATGGCAGAAGAGATTTTCTTCCTTATCGATGAAGCGAAGCGCGAAGCAAACGCCAATGTTGTGTTTCAACTAAAATCACTGACGCATGAGACACCGGACATCTCTCCCCCGGAAGCGGTGAGCATAGGCAGGCTGCGCGCACTTGTGGCTATGTATTATCCCGACGCGCTTCCTCTACTCATCGCGTACGATAGCTCCCAAAAGCATATTGCGGGCGTAATGCAGGAAAAAATCTCAAGTTTACTGAAGAATCCGGCAAAGGATGGCCCAATGATCATGAAGGGCGTCGTCGCTCTCGCCGTGACAACCAGCGCCCAGAAACTTCACCCGGCATTGGACAAACTGCATTCACACATGGTCGAGGCAGTCAAGCGGTACACAGCCGCGCCAGACGTTCTTTGGAACCCCAGTTCTGTTGACCGAACGCTGCCGTAACCGCTAAAAATCGCAGAAGTACTGTACTTTTTGCACGCCACAGAGCGCCAGTTACGGTAAGTTACGGCTTTTCCGTACCTCTCTTCAGAAACTACACTTCCTTTTTAGGTCGAGTACAAAATACCGTAACTTGCCGTAACCGTAACCGCTCGGCGCGCCGCGCACTACAAAAGGCCGCCCCGAAGGACGGCCCGGTGTTGCGGCTCAATGGGTAACTAGAACGGCCGATCTTCGTCGCTGCTGGTGATACCCGCCAGCACTCCCAACGCGGATTGAGCATCTCCATATCCTAGCGCACGTCCGATTTCGGTCGCCGCTTCGTGCGGTTTTGCGTTACCCCACAGATCGAGATTACGAAGTACCCAACATTTCGCTGGCACTCCATGAACCTTTATGACCCGCCCATTGCTGTACTGGATCGCGCCAGCTTCATTCATGGCGCGGCGCATAGCGGGCGTGAACCCCCTATCCTGGCCATCACCTAGCACGGCCGAAACAGCTGCATTTGTGACTACATCCGCCGGCCAGTGCGCAATAAGCTGTTCGGCGGCTTGCTGTATCTGCGACTTTGACGCCGCGACCGCCGCGCGCTTGGCATCGTTCATAGGCGGCCGCTCACCAGGCTTGAATGCGCCGATATCGCGCTCCCGCAGATAAACACCCACCGCGTTGATGAATTCCGCATCCGCCAGCAGCGCATACAGCTTCGCATAGTCGTCCGGCGCGCGCGGCGCGGCGATATGACGAACCACCCGCCACCGCCGGTCGGTGTCATTCAACGGCAGCGCATTTTCATGGTTGCTGAACACCAGCCACCTGCACGCGTTATGCTCACGATACGGCCGGCGGCACTTCGGATTGATCGCGCGTTCTTCGGCGTTGACCAGCGATTTGAGCCGGTTGGCGTGGCGGAAGGGATTCTCGCCGCCCCCTTCCTGAACTTCATCGACCATCGCGAGGATGCGGCCCGCCAGCGCATCATTGAACTGGCTTTCCAGCAGTGCGGGCAGGTCCACGTTGGGCGCCACGTAGCCGCGCCAGACGCGAGCAAGAACGGACGCAAGCCAATTGCGGCCCGTGCCCGTGTTCGCAGCGATATGCAGCCAGCCGTAATGCGGCAGTTCGCCAGGCCGCTGCTCGATGTGCGCCAGCCAATCCAGAAGCACTTCCCGTTCAGCCTGATCTTCCATCAAATACGCGACGTGATCCAGAAATGGTTGCACGTCCGCCGCCGCCGGGCGCCGTTCAATAGGTCGCCAGGAATTGAGCGCCATTTCGCCATCGGGATCGCGGCAGATTTGCCCGGCTCCAGCATGAAAGGTGCGGGCGAGGACGGTTTTGCGCACTGCATCGCGCTTCCAGATCGCCGCATTCGGAACCTTGCGCGGCTTGGCCTTGCTGTCGGGATCGCTCACTTCGGTCATGCTGGCCGCCGTGAGGTCGCAAAACTCCCCGAATGACAGCACCGTTTGCGGCGCGCTCAATCGGCCAACCTGGCTGCCCGAAGCGATCCACACGCAATCGGCCAGCATGTCGTCCACGGACATAATCGGCGGCAGAATGCCCTCCCCGGCATCCTGGAGGCGAGCGTTTTCGTCGCGCTGCCGCCGCCGTCTGGCTTCGTCGCGCGCATTGTCATTGGCAGGCGGCGGAACCGGTGCAGGTGCCTCCACCAAGCCGAATTCCTGATCAGCGTAATTGTTAGCGAAGTGATGCTGCAGCGCGGATGCAGTGGCCGGATCGACATCGTTCTCCGCAAACCACTGGAGGCGAAGCTGTTCGCGCTCGTCCATGTGAGGCGCCGCGCTCATGCGACACCCCCGCGCCTGCGTAGGTTCATCCAGCCCGGCTTGGCGTGCAGGGCCTGCGCCACCTTCACCAGGTCGGTGTACGTGTATCCACCACAATCGCCGTGCCGCCCGCACAGTTCGCGCAGCGCTTCCTCCAGGCTGTAGCCCGCTCGCCGCCAGCGCTTCACCATGGTGATGATGATGTCCTGCGCCTTGGCGAACCGGGCGTCCTCGGCCTCTCGAAATGCCCGGTCGCGCTGATCAGCGGTTTTTCGCAGAGCGTCGGCGTGCCTGCCCTCCCACAACGCATATTGCTGGGGGTCCTGAAGCTTCATTTCGTCGCTCATGCCGCCACCTGCACAAACTCGGCAAACAGGTCCGCCCACGCTGGCCGGCTGGCCGCCCCGCACGTGGGGGCGAATTGTTTTTCCAGGTGGTTTTTGCTATGGCGGTGAATGGAACCGATGGGGTCAGGCATTGCAGTGTCCGGCCCCATTATTTTGCCCTCCGCGCGCGTTCCCGCAGCATCGCATCCGCCCAACTGAAGGCCAGCCGCGCGCCCACGTCCGGGCTGGGGCAGCCATCAGCATCGGCCAGCAAGCCCATCATCGCGTGCGCAGCGAAATGATCCGCGAGCGACATACCGGCGCAATCATTCGGACCACCAGGGTAGGCCGGCGGATTGCTTGGCGCATCGGGCATGGCTGCCGCACGCGCGCGGGCAGCGTTCCAGGCCTGGTCCGCGCTATGATCGCGGGCGTAATCGACAAACGCGCTCAATTGACCGCTCCTCGCTGCGCTTCCGCCAGCCAGCGGCGATAGCCAGTGTCGGAAATCAGCAGTTTTTTGCCGATCTGTACGCACGCACAGGAAAGACCGTTCCTGTCGCGGTCGCGCAGTTGGTAGCGTATCGTGTTTTCCGACAGGATGCGGGGGTAACGTTCGGCAAGTTCGCCGACGCTGAACAGGTCGTTTAAATCAATATCAGTGTTTGGCATTGCTCATGTCCCAAGGTTGCTTCGTTAGCAGGGACATCATCGCGATTGGTTGCGCTGCGTTCCTCTTGTGGGATTTCAAGCGTGCGCCGAGCAACAAAAAAACCCGGCCGAAGCCGGGTTATGTTGTTTAAACGGGTTGCGTTCCCTACCCGCCGCCCAACGCGCGTTCCGCCAGGCTCACCGCATCGTCAGTATCCAGATGCGAATATCGCTGCAGCTGGGAGAGCGTCTTGTGCCCGGTTACCGCCTGCACCTTCGCGAGGTTCTTCTCCAGACGCACCAGCTTGGTGGTGGCCGTGTGCCGGGTCGTGTGCAGCACCACACGGTCCAGCGGGTCTTCGCGGTCCTGCCATAGACCAGCGCGCTCGCGAACCTTGCGCCAAATGGTGTCGATGTTCTTTGGCCGATTGGGGTTGCGCGGATCGTAGAAAACAAAATCGCTCCCCAGTGGGCGAACCTTACTGGCGGCAGCAAGGGCAGCCTTCACGTCGCCCACCAGCGGCATGGCGCGGGGTTCGTCGTTCTTCGTCGTCGGCAGCATCGCTACGGATCGCTGCAGGTCCACATAGTGCCAGCGCAGGCCCAGCACTTCGGATTTGCGCGCGCCGGTCGTAAGGCACATGCGCAGAAATAGCCGCATCATTGGCCAGCGGCTTGCACCGCAGGCATCATACAGCCGCTGTTCTTCCTCCACCGTCAGGATGCGGCGGCGTCCCCGCGCCTCCGTTTCCTTGGAAACGGCCCCGGCCTTCATGGGGTGATGGTCGATAATGTTCCGCTGAATGGCAAAATTAAACACACTGGAAAGGCTCGCCAGGTAGCGGTTCACCGTGGCCGGTGAGAGCGGCTTGCTGGTGTCTTTGACACCAGCCGGCGAGAAGTGCCGAGCGGGCGTGGTCATCAGCTTGGCCTTACTGGAATTGATCGTGCCGCGATCTATCGCGCCGGTTTTCATTGTCCCCAGTTCGGCGCGCCAGAAATCCAAGTGCGCGGCGCTCCAGTAGCGGGTCCCCTTGGTTGGCGGCGCCAGCACAAACGCGTCCAGCAGATCGCTGAAGGTAGGGCCGCTGGCGCCGGCCAGAGCGATTAGCGCGGCGCTGCCCTCATTCTCGCGCAGCCAGTTCTTCGCCTCGGTGGCGGTTTTAAACACCTTCGACTTGCTGACGGTCTTTCCGTTGACGGTGCGACGGATAAACGCGCGGTGAGCGGTGCGTCCACCCTTCGTGATCTTGGTAATGGAGCCCATTTCGCTGCTTCCTGTGAACCGAGTTACGCAGGTTTACACACCTATAGCTGCAAACCCGCAGAAACCCTAGCATCACAAGTGATTTTAAGTCCCCGGCGTCTACCATTCCGCCACGCCCGCGCACGCCGCGATGCCTAGCGGTGCATTGGCGAACTTACCAGTGGAGCTATGCGCGCAATCCCTCCCCAATCCGGGTCTGCGGGTATAGACCACTGGCAGGCATCCCTAAGGAGAACTGGCCATGGGTATCGGCGGGCCGGACGCGCCTCGCACCGCCATCTGCACATCCGATGCGGACAGCATCACCGTGCGCGGCCAGGATCTGACCAGTCAGATCGTGGGCCGGATGGATTTCAGCAGCTATTTCTGGCTGCTCGTCACGGGGCAGGAACCGGATGAGGATCAGGCATTCTTCCTCGATGCGATCCTGTGTTCGCTGGCGGAACGCGGGCTGATGCCCAGCGTCGTCGCCGCCCGGATGACCTATGCCGCGGCACCCGAATCGTTACAGGGCGCGGTGGCGGCGGGCCTGCTCGGCTGCGGCAACATCATGCTTGGCAGCGCGGAAGCGGCGGGCCGGTTCTATGCCGCCTGCGTGGACGATAGCCGCGTGAAGGGCGGCACGGCGGAAGACGCGGCGAAGCGCGGCGTCGCCCGGCTGCGCGCGGCGGGCCAGCGCATTCCCGGCTTCGGCCATCCGCGCCACCCGGAAGGCGACCCCCGCGCCAACCTCCTGCTCCGCCTCGCGCGCGAACGCGGCGTGGGCGGCCCGCATATCGCGATGCTCTACGCCATCCGCGACACGCTGCCCGCCACTCTCGGCCGTTCGCTGCCGATCAATGTCAACGGGCCGGTCCCGGCGATATTGCTCGATCTCGGCTTTCCCCTGCCCGCGTTGCGCGGCGTTGGCCTGCTGGCACGCACCGCCGGGCTGATCGGCCATCTGACAGAGGAATCGCAGCGCCCGATCGGCTTCACCCTGGCACGCAAGGCGGAAGAAGCGGTCGGTTATGACGGGGAAGCACCGCCGCGCTGACGCGATTTTGCGCCTTCCCTACACCGGCTCGGCCATGCCACGCGCGCGGGCCGCTCCTTGAAATCGTAGCCCGCCAAAACCAACATTTCCCATCAGAAGTGTCAAGTTACGGCCGTCCGCCCCCCGCTCTCCGCAAGGCGCGGGCACTGTCGGTTTCGCCCCGCACCAACCCGGCTTCGCACCCTGCCAAGCTGCGCTGCCCGGCGGCGACTAGCCTCCCTGCCATGGGAGAAGCGCGATAATGGGCGCAGAAGAAGTCGACTTCATCGTTGTCGGGGCCGGTTCCGCCGGCGCCGCACTGGCCGCGCGTCTGGGAGAAGATGCCGCCAGCACGGTCTGCGTGATCGAGGCTGGCGGGCATGACAGCCACCCGTTCATCCACATCCCCAGCTTCGTCGCCGCCGCCATCGGCCGCAAGGCGACCAACTGGAACTTCGCGACTACGCCGCAGCCCGGCATGGCGGGGCGCAGCATCCCCGTTCCGCGCGGCAAGGTCGTGGGCGGGTCGGGCAGCATAAACGGCATGGTCTATTTCCGCGGCCATCCCACCGATTACGACGATTGGGCGGATGATGGCTGCACCGGCTGGTCCTATGCCGAAGTGCTGCCTTACTTCACCCGGACGGAGAATAATCAGGATTATCCCGCCAGCGTGTTCCACGGCGTCGGCGGGCCGGTGAATGTGAAGCTGGTCGAAAATCCCAACCCGCTGAACTACGCCTTCATGGATGCGCTGGCCGCGCTGCAATTTCCCGCCTGTCCCGACTTCAATGGGCCGGACCCGGAGGGCTATGGCCGCCGTCAGGGCCTGATCCGCGACGGGCAACGCGAAAGCACGGCCAAGGCGATGCTCCGCCCTGCCATGCAGCGCGGCAATATCCATGTGCAGACCGATGCGCGCGTCGCCCGCGTGGTGCTGGACGGGCGCCGCGCCGTGGGCGTAGAATTGACCGATGGCCGCACGATCCGCGCGCGGCGCGAGGTCATACTGGTGGCGGGCGCGGTGCAGACGCCGCAGATCCTGCTCCTGTCCGGCATCGGCCCCGGCGCCCATCTGCGCGACATGGGGCTGAACGTCCGCCATGATCTTCCGGGCGTGGGCGGCAATTATCACGATCATCCCGCCTCCCCGCTCCACATGGAAACGCGCGACGCCACCAGCTACGGCCTCTCGCTCAAGGCCTTGCCCCGCGATATTCTGCATCTGCTGCAATATCTCGCCAGCCGCACCGGCCCGCTGGCCGGCAATGTGTTCGAAAGCGTCGCCTTCCTGCGCACCGATCCGTCGCTGGCGCGCCCGGATGTGCAATTCGTGTTTCAGCCGGCGAAGCGGCTGACCACGCGCATTCCCTTCCCCATCGGCCATGGCTACGCCATCAGCCCGGTCGCGCTCTATCCCAAAAGCCGGGGCACATTGCGCCTCGCCAGCCCGGATCCGGATGCCGCGCCGCTGATCGATCCGCGCCTGCTGGACCATCCGGACGATATCCAGCCGCTGATCCGCGCGCTGAAGATCGCCCGCGCTGCCTTCGCCACGCAGCCCTTCGCGCGCTATAACGGCACCGAGGTCGCACCCGGCCCCGCCGTCGATACGGACGAGGCGCTCGACGCCTATATCCGCCAGACCGGCTATACGGTGCACCATCCCGTCGGCACCTGCCGGATGGGCGACCCGGCCCGCGCCGATATTGTGGTGGACCCGCAATTGCGGGTGAAGGGGCTGGACGGGCTGCGCATCGCGGATGCCTCCGTCATGCCGTCCATCATCGGCGGCAACACCAATGCGCCTTGCGTGATGATCGGGGAACGGGCGGCCGATTTCATCCTGGGCAAGCCGGCGCTGCCCGCCGCGCAATTGCCGCCGGAAAGCGTGGCTCGCCACAAGCCGGTTATTCCGGCACCGGCCCCGGACCCCGCCTCAGCCCCCACCACCGCCGGACGGGCCGCCTGAAGGAGAACGCACAGCAATGGCGCGCGAACATATGAAGTCCTGGCAGATCGGCGACGTCACGGTGACGCGGATCGTCGAATTGTGGGACTTCCAAGACGATATCCACATGACCATGCCCGATGCGACCCCGGAAGAGGTCATCGCGCTGGATTGGCTCCACCCCCATTATGCGACGCCGGATGGGCGGCAGCGGATGAACTTCCAGGGCTTCGTCGTGCAGACGCCCGATCGCGTGATCGTGGTGGATAGCTGCATCGGCGCGGGGCGCAAGCGGGATTTCGACGTGTTCTGCGACTTGCCGGAAGGGTTCATCGAAGATCTCGAAAGCCTCGGCATCGGCCGGCAGGATGTCGATACGGTGATGTGCACCCATCTCCACTTCGATCATGTCGGGTGGAACACCTATCGCGATCCCGCCAGCGGTGAATACCGGCCCACCTTCCCCAACGCCCGCTACCTGTTCGGGCGGAAGGAATATGACGCCTGGCAGGATCATATCCGGCATGACGGGCATCATACCGATACGCACCTTGTCGAATGCGTGGACCCGATCGTGGCGCTCGGCCTGGCGGATTTCATTGAACCGGATCATCGCATCTGCCCGGAACTCAGCTGCGAGCCCAGCCACGGCCACACGCCCGGCCATGTCCATGTGCGAATATCCAGCAAGGGGCAGGATGCCGTCATCACCGGCGACCTGATGCACCACCCGATGCAATGCGCCATGCCCCATCGCGACGCGACCTTCGACATGGACAAGCCGACCGGCCGCGCCACGCGCATGGCCTTCGTCGATCGCTACGCCGATAGCGGCGTGCTGGTAATCGGCGCCCATTTCGCGGAACCGACCGCCGGCCACATGGTGCGCGGGGCGGATGGCCAGGTGTGGTTCCGCGGGCTGGGCCTGTCATGAAGGAGATTCCGGCCTATCCGACCGACATCTTCACGCCCGATGCCGTGCGCAACGCCCGCGAAGTGGATGACGATCTGCGCGAATACGCCCCGGTTGTCCGCCTTGCCGATGGCACCGTCATGCTCGGCCGGCATGAACATGTTGCCGCCGGCCTGCTCGACTGGAAGAGCTTTTCCAGCACCAGCCGCCCGTGGCACGATCCCTCCAGCCCGCGCCCCGAAATCCTGCTGACCGACGATCCGCCGCGCCACACGCAGGTCCGCAAGGCCATCGCCGATACGCTCAGCCCCCGCGCGCTCGAACGGGTGAAGGGCATTTTCGAAACACGCGCGGAAGAACTGCTGGCCAACTTGCGCGACAGGGCGGAGGAGCCCGTCGACGCGGTGGGCGAGATCACCCAAGCCTATGTGTTCCGCGTCCTGCCCGATATTCTCGGCCTGCCGGAAGAAGGGCGCGAGCATATGCATGGCTTTTCCGAAATGGTCTGGGCCACGATGGGGCCGCCCGGCGAATTGTTCGACCAGGCGATGAGCCATGATTTCTCCGCCGTGCTGAACTGGCTGGAAACGCAGTGCGAACGTGCCGCGCTCGACCCCGATGGCATCGGTGCGGAGATCTACCGCGCAGCCGATCGCGGGCAGGTCACGCTGGCGGAAGCGAAGCTGCTGTTGCAAACGGTGCTGAGCGCCGGTGCGGACACCACCTTCATCACCATGGCCAACGCCCTGCGCGCCTGGGCCATCTACCCCGCCGAATATGCGAAACTGCGCGGCGAACCGAAGAAAATCCGTGCCGGCTTCGACGAATCGCTGCGCTGGGACAGCCCCAGCCGCATGGCGGGCCGCATCACCACTCGCGATGTGGAGGTGGACGAATATGTCATCCCCGCCGGCACACGCTGCGGGTTAATGTTCGCCGCAGCCAATCGCGATCCGCGCTTCTGGGACGATCCGCAATCCTATCGCCTCGATCGCGATACACGTCATTCGCTCGGCTGGGGTTACGGGGTGCATGGCTGCGTCGGCCGCACCCTGGCGCAGATGGAAGCAAGCGCGCTGCTGGGCGCGGTTGTGCGGCAGGTAGAAAGGATCGAGCTGGCCGGCCCCTACGAACCGTGGATGACGACGGTGGGCCATGGCCCGATCCGCCAGCCCATCGCGCTGCATTTCGCCTGACCGCAGCCATGCAGGCAAGCCCGCGCCCATGACTGCCCCCGTCACCCGCATCGACGCGATCCGATACGCCCGGCACGATCGCAATGCCGCCGCCAATTTCACGGGCGCGGTGGACGATCACGATCTGCCGATGCCGCTCGATTATTATGTATGGGCGATCCACCGCGAGGGACATCCGCCGGTGATCGTCGATACCGGATTCGGCGAAATGGCGGCAGCGGCACGGGGCCGCACCATGATCCGCCCCGTTGCGGAAGGCTTGCGCGATGCCGGGATAGATCATCTGCTGGTCGAAGATGTGATCCTGACCCACCTCCATTACGATCATGCCGGGTCGCTGGGCACCTTTCCTAATGCCCGTTTCCATGTGCAGGACGCGGAAATGGCTTTTGCGACCGGCCGCCATATCTGCGATCGCGATGTGCGCGCACCGTTCGATGCGGAGCCTGTGGCCCAGCTCGTCCGCCGCCTCTACGCCGATCATGTCGTGTTCCACGATGGCGATTCGCCATTCGCGGATGGAATTGGCCTGTATCTCTGCCCAGGCCACACCGCCGGGCTTCAGGTGGTGGTGTGCGAGACACAGCGCGGCCCTGTGGTTCTGGCGAGCGATGCCGCCCATCTTTACGCCAACATCACGCGCGGCCTGCCCTTCCCGATCTTCGTGGATGCGTCGGATTACGCAGCCGCGCAGCAGCGCGTGATGGGCTTGGCCGATGGCGATCTGGACCGGGTCATCCCCGGCCACGATCCGCTGGTGCTGGCATGCTTCCGGGCGGAAAACGACATTGCCCGCGTGGATCTGCCCCCGCACACACCCATTCAGGAGACGGCATGAAGACGATCGGATTTCTCGGCCTTGGCCGCATGGGCGCGGGCATGGCCGCGCGGCTGATCGGGCATGTCGACCGGTTGCTGGTGCATGACGTCGCGCCGCCAGCGGTGGAGGCACTGGTGCAATTGGGGGCGGAGGCCGCCGGTTCGGCCGAGATGCTGGGCGCGCATTGCGACGTGGTGTTCACCAGCCTGCCGACCCCCGCGATAGTGCGAGAGGCGGCGGCCGAGATCGCCCGCGGCGGCACGCCCCGCATCCTGTGCGATCTGTCCACCTCCGGCCCGGCTTTGGCCAAGGAACTGGCGGAAGGGCTTGCGCCGCGCGGCATCGCCAGCTTCGATGCCCCTGTTTCCGGCGGTATCGCCCGCGCGCGCGACGGCACCCTGTCGCTGATGGTAGGCGGGCCGGAGGAATTATATCCGGAACTGAAGGCGCTGCTGCGCCGCTTCGGCTCGCCCATCTACATGGGCGCGACGCCGGGCGCCGGGCAGACCATGAAGCTGGTCAACAACCTGCTGGGCGCCGTGGCCATCGGCGTGACGGCGGAAGGCATGGCATTCGGCATCAAGGCTGGATTGGACCCAGCGCGCATGATCGAAGTGCTGAACCAGTCCACCGGCATCAATTCGGCGACGCGGGACAAATGGCCCAAATCCGTGCTGCCGCGCAGCTTCGATTTCGGCTTTGCCGCCGCGCTGAGCCTGAAGGACACCCGCCTTCTCATGGACGAGGCGAGGGCGATGGATGTGCCCCTGCCGCTGGGCCGCATCGTGGAGGACCATCTGGAACGGGTGCTGGCAACCTATGGCGACGATGCCGATTTCACCGCCATCGCCAAGGTAGTGGAAGCGGATGCAGGGCTGGACCCGGAACGGCCGGCCTGAACCTGCCCGGCTTGCCATCACCGTCGTTTCGCGTAGCCTGCCCCCTTGCCGAAAGCCCGACAGAGGCTGACGCTGGGAAAGGAAGCCTATGCCGCTTCTCGAAGAACTGAGTACCGACCAGGTGGCCGGGCCGGAGCGCCTGCCATTCTGGAATGAACTGGCAAGCCGCATGATTACCCCCTTGCATATCGAGGCTTTGGGGGATGGTCCGTTCGCCGCGCGCATCTATCGCAAGAGATTGCGGGAATGCGAGATGCTGGCCCCGGTCTCCACCCCCGCCCGGGTGTTCCGGGATGGGGAACATGACGCCGGGGAACTGAACATCCAGTTGCAGCATCGCGGCCGCACCACCAACCATACCGGGGGCCGCACCGCCAATCTGGAAGAAGGCGATTTCGTGCTGTTCGACCCCGGCAAGCCGTTATGGGTCACGTTCGAGGAGCCAACGCACTCCATCGTACTGCGCCTGCCGCTGGCCACGATACAACAGCGGATGCCGCATCTGCGTTCGCAGGTCGGCGTGCCCATCAGCGGGCGGAGCGGGCCCGGGGCACTGTTTTCCAGCTTCATCCGCCAGGCGTGGTGCGAAATGCAGCGCAGCGATGACGGCGAATGGACGGAGGCGATGGGGGAAGCGATCTGGCCGCTGCTCGACATGGCCTATGCCGGCACGCGGCCCAGGGGCGACGCCAATCGCCGGGACGAAAGGTTGCGGGCGCTGTTCGACGTGGTGGAAGCGGAACTGACCGATCCCGATCTCGACGTCCATAGGCTGGCACGCCGCATGGATGTGTCCGCCCGCTATGTGCAGATGCTCTTCGCCGGAATGGGTACAACGCCGCGCGCCTTTATCCAGGATCGGCGGCTGGAACTGGCCGCGCGCCGGCTGGAACGGGAAGGGTTGATGGTGACGATCACGGAAGTCGCCTATGATGCGGGCTTCAACGATCTGTCGAGTTTTTGCCGCGCATTCCGCAAGCGGTTCGACACCAGCCCGCGCAATTACCGGATCGGGGGGCGCGGATAGGCCGCCATTTCCGGCATCACCGGGCTGAAACGCATATCCGGCGCGTCATCATTTGGGCAATGGTCCATTGCGGCCGCCGAAGCTTGTTGCACGCCCAGCGCCCGCCGCACCGCATAAGCGGCCCAGCACAGCGCGCCGGGGAGACCATGGGGAATGCCCGGCGCCATGCGCACGGCCTCGCTCGGCAGGGGGCAGTGGCGCAAGGCGGTCAGCAATGCCCGCTCATCAGCGGTGAGGGTGATGTCGAGCGGCACGTCGCGCGGGCCGTTCGCGGAAACCGCAAGCTGGCGGCCGAGACAGGCCTCGCTCAGCGCGAAATAGCTGTCGCAGGCCGGTACCAGCGTGCAATCGAACTGGTCGCGCGCCATCTTCAGCATCGCCGGCAGCGGATTCACGCCCATAGCGCGCGCGGAGGCCCAGCAGCGCAGCAGGGCCACCAGCAGCCGATCGGGCCGGGGAAGATGGATGGAGGCGTTCAGCGTTCAGGTCCCGACAGGCGGTTGGGCAATGCGACCGCCGCGATGCGAGGTGGGCCGCCGCGCCCCTGGAAACTGCTATCGAGCCGGTCCAGCCCTGCCATGAAATGCGGCAGCCGCGCGCCCACCACGAAGGTTCGCGCCGCGTCGAAGCGGTTGGCGGGGGCATGGTCGGGCCGGCGGATCAATGCCAGCAGGATGGCCTCATCTTCCCCGATGTCCGGGCATTCCGGGTGCCGGAAACTGACATTGCGGCGGGCCCCGCCCTGCAGCGATCCCATCAGCAGGCGGAAAGGGCCGAGACTGTCCGAATATCCATGTGCGGCGAAGAGGGCTTGCAAGCGGACGCAGCCGCATTTGCCCGATGCCGCCTGCCGCGCCCACAGGCGCATCGCCAGCAGCAACAGCTTGCCCGTGGGATTGAGCTGCGTGACAGGCCGATCGACGAATTCATACATGTGCAGCACCATCCTTGCGCAGGATCAGGGCAAGGCTCCCGCCCGCTGGCCCTTCGGCCAGTTGCCGGGCCAGACGCGCGCAAGGCGGCATCGCGGCCCGCGCGGATATGTGGTGCGAATCCAGGCATCCCCGGCGGTTCAACACGGGTAGCATCATGACGCCCATCTCCCTGCTCCCATTCTGCTATTGCGAATGAGTTGCATATTTTCATTGCGAGAGGTCGGTGTCAAGCGATCCGCGGCGGATCGTCAGATATCGTTGCGGATTGTCGCCAGCGCCCCGCCATCCACTTCCCATTTGGCGCCGTTCACATAGCTGGCATCATCGCTGAGGAGAAAACTGACCACCGCCCCCACCTCTGCCGGCTGGCCGACTCGGTTGAGGGTCGCTGTCTGGCCAAGCTTGTCCATGCCGGCCTGCACATCGCCGTCGAACATCTGTTCCAGCATGCCGACCAGCAGCGGCGTTTCGATCACGCCGGGCATCACGCAATTCACCCGCACGCCCTTCTGCGCGACTTCGCTCGCTGCAGTGCGCGTCAGACCGACTGCGCCATGTTTGGCCGCATTATAGGCGCATGCCCCCGCGAGACCGCGTTCAGACCCGATCGACGCCGTGTTGACGACCGCACCGCGCCCGGCCGCGACCATATGCGGCAGGACGAAGCGCAACCCCAGGAACATCGAACGCAGGTTTACGCGGATGATCTTGTCGAATTCCGCGACGTCATATTCGTGCGTGGGTGCCAGCACTCCTTCGATACCGGCGTTGTTGAAGAAACCGTCGATCTTGCCGAATGCCTCGATCGCCGCGCGGGCATAGGATTCGACCGCGCCTTCATCCGCGCAATCCGCAACATGAGCGATCGCGCGATGCCCGGCATCGGCAAGCTGGCGCTGCCGCTGCTGCAGCCGATCCTCGTCAATATCGACGATCAGCAGTTCGGCCCCTTCCCGCGCGAGGATTTCGCAAGTGGCGAAACCGATGGAACCGGCAGCGCCGGTCACGATAATCGAACGGCCCTTGTGGCGCATTATCTGGTTCCCTTGCGGAATGGCAACGTCAGCAGGAACAGGATCAGGCGGGGCGTGAGCAGCTTCAGTGCCGCGCGCGCCTGTTCGGGCGTGAGCTTCGCCGTCATCGGCATGGTGCCATAGACCTTGCCCTTCAGCACCAGATCGTCACCCTGGCGTTCGATCCGGCTGACCTGCATCAACTCGCTCTTGTCGGCGGCGTAGATCTTCATGAGACGGCGATCCGGTCAAAATCGATGCCGAGATCGTCGGCCATCACCATCGCGGTCGCGCGGCCCGCGCCGAATACGCCGCCGCCCGGATGCTGGAACGGACCGACGAGATACAGCCCATCCACACCCGGCACGCGATACTGCCCCAGTTCGGGCGTCGGCCGGTGCGCGCCGGACTGGTAAGGCGGAGTAGCGATGCCGTGGAGATCGCCGCGCAGGAAACTGGGGCTGGTCCGTTCCATATCGACCGGGCTGTCGCAGTGATAATCGAGGATGGCGTCAGGCACATTGTCGATGAAGGCGCGCATCCGCGCAATGATCCGCTCGGCATAATCGCCCTTCGCGTCGTCCCAGTTCTTCCCTTCCGGATGTTCATAAGGGACGTAATCCCATGCGTGGAAGATCGCCTGGCCATCCGGCGCGCGGGAGGGATCATGCTGGGTCAACTGCCCGACCCCCACCAGCGGCTGACGGACGAAACCGCCGTAACGCAGATCGTCGAACCCGCGCCGCAGCGTTTCGTAATCATCCGGCATCAGTTCATACATAACGGCCGACAAATCCCCCGCCTTGAAGCGCAGCGGCGCATCCAGGGCGGCATGGACTGTAAAGCAGGCGGCATCCGTGATGTGCGTCCGCCGGGCATTGCGCCCGACCGATGCGGGCAGCGACGGGACCAGATCGGGCAGGAGATGGGGGTGAATGGCGCCGATGATGCCATCGCGCGCCATCAGCCGTTCCCCATTATCCAGCACGACGCCCGTGGCCCGGCTGCCATCGGACAGCACCTCGCGCACATTGGCGTTGTTGAGCACCCGCCCGCCATGATCTTCTATGCAGGCGATCAGCGCATCGGTGAGGCTGCCGGAGCCGCCGACCGGAACGCCGAAGCCGAATTTCTCCAGAAACCCCAGGAATACGTATGCGCCGATGCCTGTAGATTTCTCGTCCGGGCTGACCAGGTTTTCGCCCGCGACCCGCGCAAAATGGGCCTGCACCTTTTCATGCTCGAACAGCTCTTCCATCAGGTCGAAGGTCGAAAGCTGCATGGTTCGCCAGATTTCGCGCCCTTCCTGGCTTTGATCCATCATCGCGTTCTGCGCGCCCATGGGCATCGGCGGGGAATAGAGCCCGGCCTGGATCATCGGCAGCCACTCCGCGGCCTGGCGCGACAGGTCGAGGAAGGTGCGCGCGTCCTTTTCGGAAAAACGGGCGATCGCTTCCGCCGAACGATTGGGGTCGCGGTGCAGGGGCAGCGTCGTGCCATCCTCCCACACGCTCATCATCGGGACGTCGGGGAACACGTATTGCAGGCCGTATTTCCGTTTCAGGCCCAGTTCGTCATTCAGCAGTAACGGGTTGCCCTGAATGAAGATGTGGCTCATCGAATGCTGGTCGTGGCGAAAGCCGGGGCGGGTCAATTCCCGCGTCACCACCCCGCCACCGGACCAGCCATTGCGTTCCAGAACCAGAACCGATTTGCCCGCCACCGCGAGATAGGCCGCCGCGACGAGGCCATTATGCCCCGCGCCGATGGCGATGATGTCTGCGTCGCTCATATCATCCTTCCCAAGATCCATTCGGTGCGGCGGGCGTCACTCAGGCCATCGCACTGACCACCAGATCGGACAGCTTCTGGAACCGCTCGATATTGGCGGTCTGTGTCATCACACCGGCGCTGCATGCGGCGAAGCTCACATCCAGTTCGGGATCGACCCACAACAGCGTGCTGCCCGCGCCGTAATTGCCGAAGGTTTCCGGGCTGGTCAGCGTGCCGAGCTGGTGGTTGACGATGCGCGTGCCGCGCACATTGAAGCCGAGGCCCATATAGGCGGGAGCGACGGGCCATCCGGCGCGCAGATGGGCAGCCTTGTACAATTCATTCGGCATATCCCCGGTATGGACCTGCCGTGCCACCGCGATCATCCGCGGGCTGAGAATGCGCGCGCCATCCAGTTCGCCGCCCCGCCGCAACATTTCGGCGAAGCGCCACAGATCGCCCGCCGTGCTGGCGCAGCCGACATGCGGGCTTTCCGTCAAAGGCGATTCGAACAGCGCATGGTCGCCTTCCATGTCACGGCTGAGATGCTTGATCGGCACCGTGCCGCGCATATCCGGCCGCACATGGCGCGGCGCGAGATCGGGCCGCAGACCCATACTGGTGCTGTCCATGCCGAGCGGTGCGAACAGGTCTTCATGCAGCAGGGTGCGATAATCGCGGCCCCTGGGATCATGCCGCACCAGCGTCATGCCCATGAGCACATGGTTGACCAGCGGGGAATAATCGCACCGTTCCCCCGGCGGCACGACGCCATGCACATTTTCTATCACCGCGTCGTAAAGATCGCCGAGCCGGTCGAGAAACATGCCCGGCCTCGGCGTCCATACCCCCGGCATGCCGGCCGTGTGGGTGAGGAGGTGGTAATAGGTCGCCCCATCACGCGGCGCGCCGGTGAATTCCGGCAGCATGTCACGCACCCTTGTCGTCAGGGCGAAGCGGCCTTCCTCGATCGCTTTCAGGATCAGGATATTGGTGAACGCCTTGGTGACAGAGAAGATGGAGAACACATCGTCCACCCCCAGCGGCCGAACGCCTTCGGCATCGGCCGCGCCGATGGCGTCCTCGAACACCACTTCTCCGCCGCGCGCGACCTTCAGCACGAGGCCGTAATAATCGCCGCGAGCGATATCCTGTTCGATGACCTCTTTCAGCCGGTCGAGCCGGGCCTGCCAGATACGCATCAGCCTCTCCCCTATCCCGCCGCGATGATGCCGCCATCGATGGCCAGCATCGCACCGTTGATGAAGGCTGCCTCCTCGCTCAGCAGGAACGACACCGCTTTCGCCACATCTTCCGGCGTGCCGTTGCGCCGCAGCGGAATGGCCTTGGCGCGCTGCGCATATTGTTCCGGCGTCACGAAGCCGTCGGTTGCCGGCGTGGGCACGCTGCCCGGGGCGATCGCGTTGACGCGGATGCCGCGCGGGCCAAGCTCCCCTGCCAGCACCTTGGTCAGCCCTGCGATGCCCGCCTTGATGGTGGTATAGGCCCCCGTATTGGCCCGTCCGCGATAGGCGACGGGGGAAGAATAGTTGATGATGTTGCCCCCCGCCGATTCGTCGCGATGGGCGAGGAAGGCCTGCACGCCCCAGAACACGGATTTGAGGCCGGCCGACAGCATCCGGTCGAGCGTTTCTTCCGTCACATCCTCTATCGGTTCATAGACCAGAACCGACGCATTGTTGACGACCGCGCGCAAGGGGCCGGCATCATAGCGGAAGGCTTCCGCGACACTGAAGAACTGCGCGCGTTCCCCAAGGTCGCCGCCATAGGCGTGGGCCTGCCCGCCGCCCCTGCGGATCGCGTCGACCACTCCATGCGCGCTGTCGGCATTGATATCCGCAACGCCCACCACTGCCCCTTCGGCGGCGAGATGGCGGGCAATCCCCTCCCCCAACCCGCGCCCGGCGCCGGAAATGAGGATCGGCTGGCCGGCGAAACGCGCCATCATTCCATCCCGAACAGGCGGGCGGTGTAATGGCTGTCCATATATTCGTGCAGCCGGTCGATCTTGCCGTCCGAAAGCTGGAACACCCAGGCATAGTCGTTTTCATAGACCTTGCCGTCCAGCGTCTTGCCGGTGGAATAGGATTCCACGCCCACCGTGCCGCCATCGGAAAACAGGTTGGTGACATGGACCTTGGGATCGCCCGCTTCGAACATGCCGCGCACGGGGGCAAGGAACAGGTCGATGATGTCCATCCCGACATGTTCCCCCGCCCCGGCGATATCCTTTACCTTGGGCGCCCAGACGGATTGGTCGTGGAAGAAACCGCGCAGCCGCTCCAGATCTCCGGACGACAGGACTGCGAAGAAATCCAGCACCAGCTGTTCATTGGCGTTCTTGGCCGTGATCGTCATTTCAAACCTCTCGCTTCATCGCTGGGCGGCGGAATGACCGGCATCGCCCCGCCCTGGTGCAACACGACCCCGCCCCGGCGGCGATGGAACTTCCACGCACCGGCAACCCTGACGTAATCATCCTCGAACCCGCCGACATAGAGCCCCCCTGCCTCCTGCGGCGGGACGGTGGAGGCATGGCTGGACAGCATGGCGAGGTAATTGCTGCCGCGCGCCCGATTTTCGTCAATCACATCGACCAGCACATTGGTGACGATGTGGCGAACCAGTATCGGCGGCCGGTCACGAAAGATCGCCTGAACACGGTCCCGCCCGTGGAACGGGTGGTCAGGCTGGAACGGGCGCGCAAATTCGCAATCCTCGGTAAACAGGTCCGCCAGCGCTGCATGATCGCCGCTATCGGCATGCAGGGCGAACAGAACCGGCAGGCGCGCGCATTCCCGTTCGATCAGCAGCCGGGCGAGATCGTCCATCAATCCAGCCTGTCCTGCGCTTCATTGTCGATTTCCGCGAAGGCTTCGTTCGCGAGACGGAAGCTGTCCACTGTTGCGGGGATGCCGCCATAGATGCCGACCTGCAGCAGCACCTCGCGGATTTCCTCCCGCGTCAGACCGTTATTGAGCGCGCCGCGAATATGCGCCTTCAATTCGTGGGAGCGGTTCAGCACCGCGATCATCGCCAGGTTGATCAGGCTCCGGTCCCGCTTCTCCAGCCCTTCGCGTCCCCAGCACCAGCCCCAGCAATAGGTGGTGACCAGTTCCTGCAACGGATCGTTGAACAGCCCGGATTTCGCCAGCGCACGATCGACATAGGCATCGCCCAACACCTCGCGCCGGATCTTCATGCCCTTGTCGTAGAGTTCCTTGTCCATCCGATACCTCTCAGATCACTGAATAAAGCGCCTCGATCAGGCGCCGGGCGCGCGGGCCGTTGGTGCCCACGGCGTGCATCTGGTTGCAACAATAGGAAAAGCCCATGCGGGCATCCGGGTCGCCGAAGCCGATCGAACCGCCCAGCCCGTGATGGCCGAAGCTGCGCGGGTTCGGCCCCATGAACACTGCTTCCGGCGTGTTCAGCAACACACCGCGCCCCTGATGATAGGGCCTTTCCTGAAGCAATTCCGTCTGGTTGTGCCGTTCCGCGATCATCGCTTCCAGCGTTGCGGGGGACAGCAGCGATATCCCGTCCACCTGCCCCACCGTCGCGCCATAGATGCGCGCAACGCCGCGCGCATTGCCATGGCCGGAACCGCTCGCAATCTCCACCTCGCGCCAGCGATGGCCGTTCATCGTGTCGTACCAGGGTTCGGCTGGATTCTGGAGGAAGGCAAAGCTGCGCAGCACTGCGCCATCCTGCCAACCTTCTGGCGTGCCTGGCTTTTCCGGCACGCCCTGATCCTTCGCGGCAAACAGGCGCGCGCCGGTATTGGGCAGGACTTCCGCCACCCGGGCCTGTTCCGCCGCATCCATTCCGCCAATCCAGTATTCCGCATCCAGCGGGCCGGCGACATTGCTGCGCAGGAAGGGGCCGACTGTCATTCCGGTCACCCGCCGCATGATCTCGCCGAGCAGAAACCCTTGATTATGCACGTGATAGGCAGCGCGTGTGCCAGGCTGCCATAGCGGTTCCTGCACTTCCAGCGCGCGGATATAAGCGGCGTAATCATAGAAGCCGCCCGGATGCATGATGTCTGTCGTCAGCACCGGAATCGCGGCCGTATGGTCGAGCACCATGTTGACGGTGATGCCCTGCTTCCCGTTCTGCGCGAATTCGGGCCAGTAATCGGCCACCCGCCGTTCCGGATCGATCAGGCCGCGGTCGATCAGCATGTTGAAGCAGATGCCGGTCACGCCCTTCGCGACGCTCATCATGCAGACGGTGGAATGTTCGCTCCACGGCTCGCTGCGGTCGGCCCGCGCCCAGCCGCCCCAGAGGTCAACCACGGTGCGCCCATCCAGCACGATGGAGGTGGCGGCGCCCAGTTCCTCTTCCTCGCGGAAATTGGCGATGAAGGCGTCCGCGACGGGGCGGAAGCGGTCGTCATACCGGCCGCGCAGCGGAACATCGCCGCTGTGCGTGGACAGTGTCTCGTTCAATTCGGCCAGTGCCATATCCTCTCCCGGCTTGCGATGATGCTAGGGAGGAGCAGGCCGGCCAGCTTGCGCCGGGGCGAAAGTCGCTTGGCAATGCGCGAAGGGCAGTGTCGGCGACCGGGCCTTATAGATAGGCGATGGTGCGCAGTTCGATGCTTTGCCGCGGGGCTGCGTCCGGCCTTGTAGCGGGATCCTCGAAGGCGCTGTGCGCGGTGAATTGCACCGCATCTGCAACGCTGTCGAAAAGCTTGAGCACCAGCGCTTCATCGGGCTGCATGTCCGGTGCCCAGTACCAGCGATGGTCCGGCCGGTAGGCAAGATTGAATCCCCACAGGGAACGACGCCCGAAATCGCCAAGGCCGCCCACCACTTCGCTGTCGAACAGATCCTCCCGCCGCACCGTGCTGGCATCGCATACCGCAAAGGGCGCGCTTTCAACCGGCACGATCGGGCGCCAGACATTCAGCAGCATGTGGCGGCGGGCGAGGCGCTGTTCCGCTTCTTCCGGCGGCAGGAGGTCGCGGGTGAAATCGGCGACGGTGCGGGCGCCGTAATCGACATGGGCGCCATGGGCGGGCTGGTTGTGGCCATGGGTGCCGCCGGCATTGGTGCGGATCATGGGGCCGAAGCCGATCACCTTGTCCGCCCCGGTCAGGCGGCGGACGAGGGCTTCCGTGTTGCGGCAATAAGCGTCGAGTTGCGCGGCATCGGTGAAGTCCGCCGTGCGGGCGGGTTCATCGACCAGCACGAAGCCATTGCGATCGAACCCCAGCTTCTCCCGTTCCGGCCGCATGTCGTGGATAGTGACGGAGTGTTCCTCACCCGGCCAGTAGCTCTTGCTCCTGTCACCCGGATGGAAGGTAGCTTTCTCACCGCGCACGACATATTTCATCGTCGTGCGCACATCGCGGGATGGCGCCTGCGCTTCGCTCACCGTCAACCTCTCCTTCGTTCATCCCTTTGACGGGCTTTGGAGGGGAGCATAGCCTGCATTCCAAGCCGCCGTCGAGCGGCAGGGAGAGGAGGCCGCATGGCCGGCGAGACGATCGATCCCCGCATCGCGCTGCGCGAGCGGAGGATGAACCTGCAGCAATATGGCGTGATCGGCCTGTGCGTGCTGATCAACATGATCGACGGATACGACATATTGGCGCTGGCGCAGGCAGGGTCCGCCCTGCGCCGGGAATGGGGGATGAGCGACGCGGCGCTGGGGACGCTATTGTCCATGAACCTGATCGGCATGGCGATCGGCGCGCTGGGCGTTTCGCCGGTGGCCGACCAGTGGGGCCGCCGCCCCGCCATCCTGATCTGCCTGATATTCATGAGCGCGGGCATGGCCGGGTCTGCCCTGTCGGGCAGCTTCTACCCCATGGCGGCCGGCCGGCTGGTGACGGGCATCGGCATTGGCGGGATGACGAGCACGGCGGGCACGCTGGCGCTGGAATATGCATCGCGGCGGAGCCGGGAATTCGCCGCCAGCTGCGTCGCATCCGCCTATCCGGTGGGCACGATCATCGGCGCCTATGTGGCGGCATCGGTGCTGGATTCGTATGGCTGGCGGGCGATCTTCTGGGTCGGGGCCGGGCTGTCGGCCCTGCTGCTGCCCATCGCTTTCGCCTGGCTGCCGGAATCGCTGGACTTCCTGCTGTCGCGCCAGCCGCGCCGGGCGCTGGACACCACCAACAAGGTGCTTCGGCGCATGAGCGTGGCGCAAATCGCCGCCCTGCCCCCGAAGCCACAAGATGCGGGCCGCAGCGCGCTGGCCGATGTGATGAAGCCGATGCACCGCACCACCTTCGCAACCCTGTTCCTGGCCCATGCGCTGAACATGTTCGCCTGGTATTACATCATCAACTGGGGGCCGCCGCTGGTGGCGGAAGCGGGAGGATCGGACATACTGGGTGCCCGCTATTCCGCGTGGGTATCCTATGGCGGGATCGTGGGCGGAATGACCGCCGGCTATCTCTGCGGACGGATCGGCGTGAAGCGGATGATGTGGCTGACCATGCTGAGCCTCGCTGTCCTGATCGCGCTGTTCGGACAATTCGTGGGCAATCGCGACGCGCTGCTGGTGCTGGCCCCGCTGATCGGCGCGGCGCTGTTCGGGTCTGCAACCGCAAACTGGCTGACAATCGCCTATGCCTTCCCGCCGCAACTGCGCGCCACGGGACTGGGCTTTGCCACCACCGCCGGGCGGATCGGCTCGATCTTCGGCCCGATCGTGGGCGGCGCGCTGCTGGGCACGCGCGACAGCGGGGTGCTGGAACTGGGCATGCTGACCGCGCCCGCCCGGCTGGATGTGGGGACGGTCTGCCTCATAATGGCAGTCCCGGCCGTGCTATCCGCCATGACATTCCATCAGGCGCGCAGGCTGGAACCGGGGCGTTAGGGCAATAGCGCCATCAGGCCGCGAGGAAGCGGCGCAAAGCGGCGACAGCTTGGGGGAATTCATCCAGCAGCAGATGCGATCCGCCGGGGACGGTTTCCAGCTTCGCCTTGGGAAGGAGCGCCTGCCATTCGCGCGCGAAGCCATGCGGCACGATGCGATCTTCCGCCCCCCACAGCAGCAGGGTCGGCCGGTCGAACCCCTTCAGGTCCGAGCGCAGGCTGCGGTCGCTGGCCTCAGGATCGCCCCGCGCGATGGCAGCCGCAGCGCCTTCACGCTGGCGCAGGGCCTGCCATTGGGCATCGGGCTCTTCCGGCCAGAAGGGTGCGGCCCAATCCCGATCTGCCGCCAGCAGACCCGGAATGTCGCGCGGCGCAACTTCGCTGAAATCGGGCATCTGTGCGTGACCTGATAGCAGCCCGGCCGGAGAGACGAGGACGAGCCGTTCCACATCACCGGGATTGGCGGCGGCATATCGCGCGGCGATGTGTCCGCCCATGGAGGCGCCGACGAGATGGAAACCATCCAGCCCCAGGGCCGGAAACAGCATTTCATAATGCGCGACATAATCGCCGATGCCGGTGAAATCGGCATCCCCGCTTTCGCCGAAATTGGGATGATAGGGGCAAAAGATGCGGAACCCGTCCGCCAGCGAGCGGACCCATTCGAAGCCGTGGAAGGTGCCGCCGCCATGCAGATACACCAGCGGTTCGCCAGCCCCGATGGCATAGGTTACGGTTTCCACCCCATCGACGCGGTGGACGATCCGTTCGAAACCTTCGGTCGTATAGCTCATGCGCGATATCATCCTGCCGCTCGGTCCGCGCGGGCTATGTCAGGGCAGATGACTGCTGGGAAGCGATCTTATGCTGGCAGGCCGATGATGCGCGCCACGGCGGCGAAATCGGCAGCCACATCCTGCACGCCCAGCGCTTGCAGGGCTGCTGCATGGGCGGGCGAGCAATGTGATCCGGCGCACAGTCCGATTACATGCGCGCCCGATGCCACCGCGCCGGTCACGCCGACCGGCGAATCCTCCAGAATCACCGTGCGCTCAATCGGCACGCCCAGCTGCCGCGCCGCATGAAGATAGATGTCGGGTGCCGGCTTGCCGCGCCGGACATGCTCCCGCCCGGAATAGACATGCGGCCCGAACTGGTCCTCCACCCCGAGATGGGCGAGATGAGCGCGGATCCATTCGCTCGAACTCGATGACGCGATAGCGCGGGGGAAATCGCCGGGCAGCGCGCGGATGAAGGCGCGGGCGCCTCCAACTTCCTCCACACCTTCCCGCAGCGCTCTTGCCGCTTCCCCGGCACGCTCGGCATGGAAGCTGTCAGGCAAGGGCCGGCCAAGATGGCGTTCGACGGCTTCGAGGAAATGATCCCCCGACAAGCCCATGAAAGCGTCCATCGCTTCTGCGGCCGTGGTCGGCTTGCCAAGGGCGGACAGGCATTCCGCCAAATGGCGGTTCCCGGCATATTCGCTTTCGATCAGCACACCGTCGAAATCGAAAAGAATGGCGTCGAACTTCATCGCATCGCCCTACCGGCCGAGAGGATCATTTCAAGGCGGCGCCGGGCAAAAGCGGCACGAGTGCTGGAACCAGCCGGGGAGCAAGGGATTTATCGCATCATCACCGGAGGAAAGTATCATGATTCTTTCAAGAACCCCTCTCGTTTCGGCTAGCGTGATACTGGCCGCGTCTTTGGGCCTCGGCGGCTGCGCGACCAAGGGCTACGTCAATGACCAGATCGCCGCCGTCAACCAGCGCATCGACGCCACGGATTCGCGCCTTCAGACCGTTGAAGGAACCGCGAACAACGCCCTGGCAGAAGCCCGTTCCGCATCAGGCCAGGCGCAGAATGCGACCAGCCGGCTGGACCAGCTGAATGCCCGCGTCGACGGGATGGAACAGCGTATGCAGCAGCGCACACCGCGCAACTGACTGTGACCGCACCCTCCTTCTGGCGCGCCCGGCCTCTCCGAAGTCGAGGGTGACGAGGTGCGTGTCTTTCTGGCGAGATTTTCCGCAGCGGCGCTCCTGATCCTCGGCACTCTGCCTCTCCATGCAGAGGCGAGGGACAAGGCCCGTGATCGCAGCGATGGCGAGACTGCCGAGATAACGGAGCGATCCGATATTTCGGCGGACGCCGCGCGAGTGATGGAGTGGATTTCGGCTTCGCGCGACAATGGGCACCTTCCCTATATCGTGATCGACAAGAATGCAGGGATGCTGTTCCTGCACGATGCAGAGGGGACGGCGCTGGGGCATGCGCCGGTGCTGATCGGGATTGCGGTGGGCGACGAGGCGTCACCTGGCGTGGGCGGCAAGAAGCTGGCCGAGATCGGCCCTGCGGAAAAGACCACGCCGGCGGGTCGGTTTCTCTCCCGATATGGCCGGGCGGTTGGAAACCAGCGCGTGCTGTGGGTCGATTATGCCACATCGGTCGCATTGCATGCGGTGGTGACGGGCAATCGCCGTGAACGCAGGCAGGAGCGTCTGGATTCGCCTACGCCAGAGGATAATCGCATCACCTTCGGCTGTATCAACGTGCCGACTGAGTTTTATGAAGAAACGATCCGCCCGCTGTTTCAGGAAGACGGGGGCCTCGTCTATGTCCTGCCCGACACAAGGCCGGTGGAAGACGTATTTCCCCGGATGCGGTTGATGCCCTATCTCTAGGGCAGCCATCCCGAAGGAGAGCCATATGGGCACGGCGAAGGCGCGGTTGATCTGTCTGGCTTCCTTTTCCGCCCTGCAATGCGCAACACCCGTGCTGGCGGATGACAGCCCGTACAAGAAGGTTCGCGGCTGGTCGCTTTACCGGAACGAGACCAATTGTTCCGCCTATATGATGTTCGAAAATGGGGAGGCGGTTGGCTTCGCCTATGACGCCCCCGGCCGATCCACCCGCGTGACCTTCAGCGATGCCCATGCGGCGTCGCTGAAAGATGGTGACAGCCCGACGATCGACATGCTGCTGCGCAAGACCGACGGGACGGTGGACCATGCGTGGGAAGGGACCGTCTTCATGGTTTCGGTCGACCGGGACGGGCGCAGGACGCTGACCAGCCGATGGCTCGGCCCGCCGGCGCTGGAGAATTTTCGCACCGCCGCCTTTATCGGCTTCTTCAACGGCAATCGCGAAATCGGCGTGTTCAATCTTGCGGGCACGGCCGCCGCGCTGGAAGAGATGCAGCATTGCGCCATGCGGCTGCACGATATCGACCCGCGCGATGCTTTTGCGGATTGAGCGGCCGGATCATACCGGCATGGGCTGCCCCCGGATCAATTCCGCGAGGGAGGATGCGCGGACACTGGTGCCGCCACGTTCCGCCTGGGCGAACATCTCCTCTTTGTCGCGAGCGCGCTGCGCGGGGTCGCTTTCGGACAGCAGGCGCTTGAAATTGGCCGACATGGGGGATGATACGTCGAGGAAGACACGGCGCCGTTCGGCGGCGTAGAAATCCAGCACATCTTCCGTCGCCCGGCCCGCGATCACCGCGCCCAGTGCATCGGACAGGGCATCGGCATCGATCACGCCACCGGTCAGCCCCAGCCCCCCGCAAGGGTTGCAGGCATGGGCCGCGTCACCCGCCAGCAGCACCCGCCCGGCGCGAAAGGCGGGCGCGCATCGCTGATGGACACGATAGGGCGAGAACCCGTCGATGCGAAACGGGACGGAAGAATCGGGCAGGATATGCGCGAAGCGGCCGGGCAGGCGGTCGAGAATGCCCGCCTCGTCCAGCGCGGCATCTTCCCCATAGGTCACGCGCCACAGCTGTTCGCGCCCCAGACGGCCCGCGACGGCCCAGTTGACCGGATCGACCACCATATTTGCGTTGCAGAAGCCGTGATCGAGGAAGGGGTATTCGATATTGGTCGCAACGAAGCGTTCCGGCCAAGTAAACCCTTCGAACGGCATCCCGAGCAATTGCCGCACGGTGGACCGCGCGCCGTCCGTGCCGATGATCCAGTCCGCCTGAAACCGCACTTCGCCGTCGTCAGTATCCACCAGTACGCGCGCATCCTGTTCGGACTGGCCGAGCGCCTTGACGGTGTGATCCCACAAGACGCGCGCATGAGGGATCCGGTCGAGATGCGACAGCACCAGTTCCGCCAGAAGATGCTGCCCGAAATGGAGGTTGTGATCGATCTCCTGTCCCGGCTCCAGCGCGTCGCCCATGTCCGACACCATCATCTCGCCCGTGGCGGGCCAATGCATGCGAAACTCTGTCGATTGCAGGCCAATCGCCTCCGCCTCTTCCAGCAGGCCGAGCTTGCGGAGAATGGAGAGGGTGGTGTGGTAATAGACAGCGGCGCGGGGCGAGCGAACCACGGCCGGTTCCCCGTCCAGCACCGTCACTTCCACGCCCTGCCGGGCAAGCCCCAGCGCGGTCAGCAGCCCGACGGGCCCCGCACCCACGATAACGACCTGACACCGTTCCAACCGCCTCTCCCTTCAGTTCAATGCGCGCCGGGCCAGTATGCGGGGGTTCGTTTCCCGCAGGCCGAGCGCTGCGAGACCGGCGCCAAGCGCCAGCCCGCCCTGGATATAGAGCGGGACGGCAAGGCTGAAACTATCGGCAAGCCGCCCTGCGATGATCGGCCCGAACACGCCGCCCGTCAGTTCCCCGATCGCGACGACAAGTCCCATCGCCGTGGCGGCCCGCGCACGCCCCAGCGTTTCGGCAGGGATGATGCCCATGAAGAGCGGGAAGGTGCCCAGCCCCATCCAGCTGACGAACATCAGCGCAGCCAGCCCTTCCACCGGCCCCGGAAACCACAGCAACGCGGCGGGGGCCAGCGCCATCAGGAATGCGAAGACGATCAGCGGAGGCTTGCGGCCGATCCGATCCGACAGCCAGGTGACGAGCAGGCCGCCGACAGCCGGGCAGATGCCGACCACCGTCATCACATTGGCCCATGTCGCCGGATCGTAGCCGCGCGGCCCGTCGAGATAGAGCGGCATGAAGACCGATCCGATCACCACCGATCCCACTGCCCCGCAACTCACCACGGCGCAGATGGCGATATTGCGCCGGGCAAGCATTGCCCACGGTGAAGGATCGGGCATGGCCGGATCGGACGAGGCCCGCGCGGCGGGCGCGGGATCGCGCGCCGGTTCCCGGATGTAGAGCCAGATCAGCAGGGCAAGCAGCAGGCCCGGAATGCCCGAGATGTAGAAGGCAGCCCGCCAGTCGAGCGCTTCGGCGATGCGGACGAGAACGAACGGCGCAAGCGCGGTGCCGAGCAGCGCCCCGAACACATTCTGCAGGATGCCGGCATTGATCCCGCGACGCCTCTCGGCCGATGCAGCCATCAGGATCGCAAGGCAGATCGGGAGGAACGGCCCTTCGGCCGCGCCCATCACGACCCGTGCCGCGAACAGGGTGCCGAAGTTCCATGCCAGACCGGAAATGACGGAGCAGAAGGAGAACAGCACCAGCGCGCCGAGCAGGAACGGCTTGCGCCTGCCGACAGCGTCCGACCACCTGCCGATCGCATAGGCGCCGATCGCCCAGGTGGCCGAAAGGCCCGAACCCAGCCAGCCGATCTGTTCGTTGCTGAGCGAAAGGTCGCGCTGCACGAATGGCGCCAGAAAGCTCATCGCCATGCGATCGAAATAGGCAAAGCCGTAGGCCAGTCCGAGCAATATCAGCACACGGCGTTCGTAGCCGCGCGACGGCGCACCCGCGCCATCCGTGTCCGACAGAAGACCAGCCATCCCAACTCCCCCCACCCGCAGACCGGCGAGGTTAAAGCCGCCTCTGCGCGCCAGTCTTGGCAGGCAGCGAAACGACCGGGCAGTGTGCGAAGATCGGGCAGGCGCCCGCATCGCTTTGCCCGGTCCTGGCCGGGGCCGATGTCAGGAAGGTGGACGGTGGCTTAAATGCCGGGCTGGCCTGGAACGCTCTATTCGGCGTTCAGGCGTTCGCGCATTTCCTTGCCGGGCTTGAAGTAGGGAACACGCTTGGCATCCACTTCGACGGTTTCGCCGGTGCGGGGGTTGCGCCCCACGCGTGCGTTGCGTTCGCGCGTCGAGAATGTGCCGAAGCCGCGCAATTCCACGCGGCCGCCTTCCGCCAACCGGGCGGAAATCTCGTCAAAGAAAATGTCCACGACTTGTTCGACTTCTTCCGGGCGGAGTTCCGGGTTGTCGGCACTCAGCGCCTGAATCAGTTCGGATCGGATCATCGTCGTACCCTTCCCGGCGGGGCAGCGCAGGCGCGGCCTGACGGTTCTGTAATCTGCGCCATACATTGGCAGCGGAAGCGACCCGTCCCGGCAATCTGGCAGAATGCATAACGAAGCGCAATGCGTATGGTTTACGCCCGTTGCAGCAATTCAGCCAGATCAATGCCCAGTCGTTTCACTTTGGCACGAATCTCCGGCCAGTCCTCCGCCAGAAACGCCGCCCGTTCCGCCTCCCGCAGCCGCTCGGCAGCGCCTTCACGCACGAACATGCCCACGCCGCGCTGCACCCGGATGAGCCCATCGGCCTGAAATTGCTGATACGCCTTTGCCACGGTGAGCGGATTGGCGCCTTGTTCCGCAGCGAAGGCCCGCACGGATGGCAGCATGTCCCCTTCGGCATAGCGCCCGTCCATGATCGCGGCGGCGATCCGTTCGCGCAGGCGCAGATAGATCGGGCGATTTTCGACCATTGGGTGATGCGGTGGCATAATACAGCAGTGCAGGTCAAGCATCCGTCCGGTTTCCCTTGCAACGAAAACCGCTTTTCATGTCATGACCATCCGCTAGGATGCGGGGTCGATTACAGGGATGGGACAAGAGGGCAGCCCCGCATGACATTTGAACTGACATTGTTCTGGGGGGCCGTGGTCATCCTGGCCGCATTCCTGATTGGCGGGCTGGTGATCGTGACGCGGCCCGCCCCCGAATTCGGCGGGCATCCCAAGGGATTGTTCGTGCTGTTCCTGGCGGAAATGTGGGAACGCTTCTCCTATTACGGAATGCGCGCGCTGCTGATCTTCTATCTGGTCCAGCACTGGCTGTTCAGCGACGATCAGGCGAGCGTGATCTATGGCGCCTATACGGCGCTGGTCTATATCACCCCGGTGGTCGGCGGCTATCTGGCGGACCGATATCTGGGGCAGCGCAAGGCCGTGCTGTTCGGCGCCGTGCTGCTGACATTCGGCCATTTCTTCATGGCATTCGAAGGGTCCGGCGGCCAGTCCGACCCGACCATCAATGTGTTCTGGCTGGCGCTGGCGCTCATCATCGTGGGATCGGGCTTTCTGAAAGCCAATATCTCCGTGATCGTGGGCAAGCTCTACCCCCGAACCGACCCGCGGCGCGATCCGGCCTATACGATCTTCTACATGGGCATCAATGTGGGCGCGGCGGCCGCATCCATCATCTGCGGCTATCTGGGCCAGACCCATGGCTGGCAATATGGCTTCGGCCTCGCCGGCATCGGCATGCTGATCGGCCTGCTGTTCTTCCATTTCGGCCGGCCGCTGCTGATGGGCCAGGGCGAACCGCCCGCGCCCGAAGTGCTGCGGCAGCGGATGGCGGGGCTGCCCCGCGAATGGCTGTTCTATGGTGCCGGGCTGGTCATGGTGGCGATCTGCTGGGCGCTGGTGCAGTATCAGCAGCTTGTCGGCTGGCTGCTGGGCGGCTTCGGGCTGGTCCTCGTCGCCTATGTGATCGGAACCGCGATCGTGAAGCTGGAGCGGGAGGATCGCGACCGCATCTTCGCCGCGATGTTCCTGATGCTGACTTCCATCATCTTCTGGGCCTTGTTCGAGCAGGCGGGCTCCAGCCTTAACCTGTTCACCGACCGGCATGTGGACCGCGCGGGCGTGGAAGCATCCATGTTCCAATCCATCAACGCGATCTATATCATCCTGCTGGCGCCCCTGTTCGCGTCGCTATGGACGCTGCTGGGGCGGCGCGGGCTGGAACCTTCCGCACCGCTGAAATTCGGCCTGGCAGTGGTGCAGGTCGGCCTGGGCTTCCTGGTGCTGGTATGGGGCGCGCGCGCCGTGGGGATCGACGTGCCGACGCCGGTGCTGTTCATCTTCCTTATCTACCTGCTGCACACCACCGGCGAATTGTGCCTGTCGCCGGTCGGGCTATCCGCCATGAACAGGCTTGCCCCGTCGCACATGGCCAGCCTCATCATGGGCACATGGTTCTTCGCATCGGCGGCCGGCAATTTCGCCGCGGGGCTGATCTCCGCCGCAACGGGGGGCGAGGGGCTGGAAGGCGCGGCGGCCGGCAAGGCGCAAGTGCTCGACGTCTATACCACCGTGGGTTGGACCGCCGTGGGCGTGGGCGTGGGCGTGATGGTCATCAGCCCGCTGATCCGGCGCATGATGCATCTCGACACGCTGCGCGACGACGATGTGGACGATGAACTGCTGGGCCAGAGCGAAGTGGCTGAGCCGCACGCGGCAGGGATCCATCCCGCGACACGCCCGCAAGCGTAAACCCGATCAGGGTGGGCGGGGCTGACTACCCCGCCAGCCGTGCGATGGCCCGGCGCGACGGGTAACCGTAGCGGGGCCGCCGGATTAACCGACCGCATTTCCTGTCGCTGGCGGGCAGAATGTCAGACGATCATCGTCAGGGCGCGCGGCCGACAGCATCGAAGCCAAAGGTCAGCGAAACATTCGGCGCGATGGCGGAAGCGGACGTGCCGCCGATGCTGAAGGCATTGCGGTCAATCGTGGCGGTGCCATCCACCCGGCGGCGCAGCCCTTCCCCGCTCAGGGTGAAGTTCAGCACCTGCGGCCGGCTGACGCCCTTCATGGTCAGCGTTCCCTGCGCGCGGTAGCGTCCGCCGCCCTGCGCCGACACCGATGTGGAGCGCCAGGTCGCCTTGGCATTGCTGTCGGCAGCGAAGAACTCGCCGCCGCGCAGCATGCCGTCCTGCGTCGCATCGCCTACCGTCGCGCTGGCGAGATCGATATCGATGCGAATATCCGCAGTGGACGGATCATCGGGGTTGAACCGGATCGTGCCGCCCCATTCCGGGAAGCTGCCCTTGATCCCGCCCTGACCATTATCGACCGCGAAGGCGAGCCTTCCGCCCGACTGGATGGTCCAGACCGGTGGCGGCCCGGCCGCTTCCTCGACCGCATCCTCTTCGCTCGCGGCGTCTTCCTCCACAACATCCGCTTCAAGGGCTTCATCTGTCGCTTCCGTTTCGGGGGCGGTGGCCGGAACATCGGCGGCAGCGAGTTGCGCGGTGTCTTGCGCCACTTCGCCCGACGGCGGCGGGGCCGGGCGAACGCCGCCTGCCAGCAGCAGCGTGGCGCCGCCGACGCCCAGCACCAGCAATGCCAGCACCCCCAGGATCGGGACGGAACCGCGCGGCGCCATGCGGTGGAGCAGCCCATCATCGAGCAGGAAATGATGGCGCAGCGCGCCAGCGAAATGCAGGACGAACAGCGCAATGCCGAACCATGCGAGCCATTCATGCGCCTGCTCACTGGCGCCGCCCAGCGAATCCGGCAGTGGCAGATGCGGCCAGGGGACGGTGCCGAACAGCAGCGTCGGCACCTTGATCTCCGCCGTGGAGACCAGCGCCCATCCGGTCAGCGGCGTCAGGATCATGAAGGCGTAGAGACCGATATGCACCGCCTGCGCCAGCCGGTGCTGCCAGCCCCTTTCGATGGCGGGCGGCGCGGGATGGGCGATGCGCCAGCCAAGCCGGATCAGCGACAGCAGCAGAATGGCGATGCCGACCGATTTATGCAGTTGATACTGCGCGAAACCTTCCACCCCGTGTGGCATGGCGAAGCCGAGCGCAAGCTGGAAGGCGAGCGCAATCGCCAGAAGCCAATGGAGCAGGATCGCCCCCGAACTGTATCGCTGCATCAAATCATCCCCCAGCGCGGCCGGTTATCGTTTGCCGATTTCAATTATCTAGCAGGCAAAGCGGGGGCGGTGGCAAGTCTTGATCGTCATATTCCGCGCAGGAGACGGAGTGCGGCTTAGGCAGCAGCACTCCCGGCGCGTTTGACGATCCATGCCTTGCGCCGCCCGTTCTGCGGTCATGCGCGCGTGGGATTTCGGTGGAATCCGACGGCAAACCGTCAGGCGCGCGCTTCTTCCACGCCGGGGCTGTTGTGGCGTAGCGCGGCGAGAACCGTGTCGACGATATGCGGCGCATTGAGCCGCGCTTCGTCATATTGCCGGTCGGGCGTATCGTGATCCTGGAACAGATCGGGCAGGCGCATGGTGCGGATACGCAGCCCCTGATCGAGCAGGCCCTCGTCGCTGGCGAGAGTCAGGACATGCGCCCCAAGGCCGCCGATGCTGGCTTCCTCCACCGTCACCACGACTTCGTGCGAGACCATCAGCCGGCGGATCAGCTCGCTATCCAGCGGCTTGGCGAAGCGAAGGTCCGCGACGGTCGTGGACAGCCCTTTCGCCTCCAGCAGGTCTGCCGCCTTCATCGCTTCCGCGAGGCGCGTCCCGAGCGACAGGATCGCCACCTTGCTGCCCTGGCGGACGATGCGGCCCTTGCCGATGGGGAGATTTTCCGGCTCCGCAGGCAAATCCACGCCAACGCCGTTCCCGCGCGGGTAACGGAAGGCGATCGGCCCGCTGTCATGCTGGGCGGCGGTGTGGACCATATGCACCAGCTCCGCCTCGTCAGCCGGGGCCATCACCACGAAATTGGGCAATGTCGCCAGATAGGTGACGTCGAAGCTGCCCGCATGGGTCGCGCCATCCGCGCCGACCAGCCCCGCCCGGTCGATGGCGAAGCGCACCGGCAGGTTCTGGATAGCGACGTCATGCACCACCTGGTCGAAGGCGCGTTGCAGGAAGGTGGAATAGATCGCGCAGAACGGGCGCATGCCCTGCGCGGCGAGGCCGGCCGCGAAGGTCACCGCGTGCTGTTCCGCAATGCCGACATCGAAAGCGCGATCCGGGTGCGCCTGGGCGAATTTGTCGATCCCGGTGCCGGAAGGCATGGCGGCGGTGATGGCGCAGATACGCGGATCGGTATCGGCCAGCTTGGCCAGCGTTTCGCCGAACACGTTCTGATAGGCGGGCGGGCCACCCACACTTTTCTTCTGTTCGCCGGTGATGACATCGAATTTCTGCACGCCGTGATATTTGTCGGCGCTGTTTTCGGCCGGGGCATAGCCCTTGCCCTTGCGCGTCACGACATGGACGAGGCACGGCCCTTCCGCCGCGTCGCGCACATTTTCCAGCACCGGCACCAGCTGGTCCAGATCGTGCCCGTCGATCGGGCCGACATAGTAGAAGCCCAGTTCCTCGAACAAGGTGCCGCCCATGGCGAGACCGCGCGCATATTCATCCGTCTTGCGGGCTGCGCGGTGAAGCGGCGCGGGCAGGCGGCGGGCGAATTTGCGCGCCAGGTTGCGCAGGCCCAGGAACTCGCCGCTCGATACCAGCCGCGCGAGATAGCCCGAAAGTCCGCCGACCGGCGGCGCGATCGACATGTCATTATCATTGAGGATGACGACGAGACGGTTTCCCGCCGCTTCGGCATTGTTCATCGCCTCATACGCCATGCCCGCGCTCATCGCCCCGTCGCCGATCACGGCGATGGCCTTGCCCGGCGATCCGCTCATCTTGTTGGCGATGGCAAAGCCCAGCCCGGCGGAGATCGAGGTGGAACTATGCGCCGTTCCGAACGGGTCGTATTCGCTTTCGCTGCGCTTGGTGAAGCCGCTCAGCCCTCCGCCCTGCCGCAAGGTGCGGATACGGTCGCGCCGGCCGGTGACGATCTTGTGCGGATAGGCCTGGTGGCCGACATCCCAGATCAGCCGGTCCGTGGGCGTGTCGAACACATAATGGATCGCGACCGTCAGTTCGACCACGCCCAGACCGCTGCCGAGATGGCCGCCCGTGCTGCCAACGGCATCGATCATCTCCACCCGCAATTCATCCGCGAGCTGGCGGAGCTGGCCCGGCTGAAGCGCGCGGATGTCCGAGGGAACGGAGACGGTATCCAGCAATGGCGTTTGGGGAGCGGTGGCGGTGGTCATCAACCTGCCTTACAACGGCCGCGCGCGGGTGTCGATCAAACCGGATCAGCCCGCGCAGGCATCGCAAAGCCCGCGCAGCTCCACGACCGGGCGGACATTGGCGAAACCGGCATCGCGCCCGGCCTGCCGCAAGGCGCCCGTCACCCGCTCGTCATCCAGATGGGTGGCCGCGCCGCAATCGTCGCAGATCAGGAAGATGCAATCGTGATGGCACCCGGGATGGGTGTTGGCGAGATAGGCATTGGCGCTTTCGATCCGATTGGCGAGATTGGTGCGCACGAACAGGTCGAGAATGCGATAGACGCTGTTGGGCGCAACCCGCTTGCCGCGGCGCTGCCCCACCTGTTCCGCGATGTCGTAGGCCGAAGCGGGCCGTTCCTGCGCGGCCAGCGCCTCGAACACGTCGCTGCGCATCGTGGTCCATTGTTCGCCCGATGCGGTCAGCACGCGTTCCGCCTCGGTCACGAGGCCCGCGCCGGAATGTTCGCTGTGAATATGCCCTGCCATGGAACCGATATAGGGGCGCGGCCCCGTTGCAGCAATCAGCCGGTCTGGAACCGTTCGCTGTAGAGATCGGGGAACATCTGTTTCAGCGCCGCCACCTTGGGCGCGTCCCACCGCTGTATATAGGGGTGATTCGGGTTCTTGCGGGCGAAATCCTGATGATAGGCTTCCGCGTCGTAGAAGGTGCGGGCCGGCTCTATCCGCGTGCGGATCGGGCTGTTCCACACGCCGCTGGAACTCATCTGCGCCAGATAGGCGGTGGCAACGGCGCGTTGTTCATCATTCAGCGGGACCAGCGCGGCGCGATATTGCGGGCCAGTGTCCGGGCCTTGCCGATTATGCAGCGTGGGATCGGCGATGACGGAGAAGAACACCTGCAGCAACTGGTCATAACGAACGACGGAGGGATCGTAGATCACCTTCACCGATTCGGCATGGTTGGTGGTGCCGGTGGATACGGCGCGGTAATTGGCATTGTCGCGCACGCCGCCGTGATAGCCGGACACGACGCTTTTCACGCCCTTCATATGGCTGAAAACCGCTTCCACGCCCCAGAAACAGCCGCCGGAAAAGACCGCCATCTTGGTGGCGCCGGTTTCGTCCGCCTGTCGCGCTGCGACGGGGGCGTTAAAGGTGTTTTCGGCCGCGACGGCCGACCCGCAGGCCGCCAGGCCGAGGGCGCCGGCCGCGAGCAAGACGCGCAACCGGTTCACGCCAGTGCCGCTGGCACCATCTGGATGCCCAGCAGGGCGGCGGTCACGCCAAATCCCAGGAAGAAGGCGCGAAAGAGATCGGGTTTGAAAAGGCCCATGAGGCGCATCCATTCTATTCTGCTTGTCGGTCATCGGTCCTACTCCGCGCCAGGTTGCGAGGCTGTGAACACACCGTAATCGACCGTTTATGTAGGGATGGCAGGGCCGCGCTGCAACGGCCCTGCCGCCAGCATCAGTGCCGGAAGTGGCGCATCCCGGTGAAGACCATCGCGATGCCCGCCGCATCGGCCGCGGCAATCACCTCTTCATCGCGCTGCGCGCCGCCGGGCTGGATTACCGCCGTGGCGCCCGCGTCGATCGCGGCCTGCAACCCGTCCGCGAAGGGCAGGAAAGCCTCCGACGCCATGGCGGAACCGATGGTGCGCGATTGCGGCCATCCGGCCATCTCCGCCGCCTCGCTCGCCCGCAATGCCGCGCTGCGCGCGCTGTCGCGCCGATTCGTCTGGCCCGCACCGATGCCCGCTGTCGCACCATCCTGCGCAAAGACGATGGCATTCGATTTCACATGGCGGGCGATGGTCCAGGCGAACAGGCAGTCCGCCAGTTCCTTTTCCGTGGGCTGCCGCCTGGTGACGACGCGCAGATAGCCGGCATCCACCGCCCCATTGTCGCGCGATTGTACCAGCATGCCGCCGGCAATGGGGCGCACTTGCAACCCGTCGCGGCGCGCATCGGGCAGTTCGTCGAGCAGCAGAAGCCGCAGGTTCTTCTTCGCCGCGAAGGCCGCCAGCGCGGCATTGTCCGCGCCCGGGGCAACCACGACTTCGGTAAAGATGCCGCAGATCGCTTCTGCCGTCGGTCCATCCAGCGGAACGTTGCTGGCCACGATGCCGCCAAACGCGGACACCGGATCGCAGGCGAGCGCATCCTGCCAGGCTTCCAGCAAGCTGGCGCCCTGTGCCACGCCGCAGGGGTTGGCATGCTTCACGATAACGATGGTGGGTTTCTGCCCCGCAAATTCCGCGACCAGTTCCAGCGCGGCATCGGCATCGTTGTAATTGTTATAGCTCAGTTCCTTGCCTTGCACCTGCCGGGCCTGCGGCAAGCCGTTGGCATGGGGGCCGAGCGGGAGATAGAGCGCGGCGTGCTGATGCGGGTTTTCGCCATAGCGCAGCGTGCCGGCCAGCCGGCCGTTGACCGCCAGCATCCCGGGGAAACGCTGCCCCTGATCGGCAAAGGCAAACCACTGGCTGATCATCGAATCGTAAGCGGCGGTGGCGGCAAACGCCTTGGCCGCCATACGCTTGCGGAACGACAGCGTGGTCGCGCCATCATGTTCGGCCAGTTCATCCAGCAGGGCGGCATAATCGTCCGGATCGGTGACGATGGTGACGAAGGCGTGGTTCTTGGAAGCGGAGCGGATCATCGCCGGGCCGCCGATATCGATATTCTCGATGATCTCGTCCCGCGATGCGCCGCGGCGCACCGTTTCCTCGAACGGGTAGAGGTTCGACACCAGCAGGTCGATCGGGCCGATATCATGCGCTTCCATGGCGGCGGCATGATCGGGATCGTCGCGCACGGCCAGCAGCCCGCCATGAATCGCGGGATGAAGCGTTTTCACCCGGCCGGCCATCATCTCCGGAAAACCGGTGACGTCGGACACGTCGATCACCCTCAGGCCCGCATCGCGCAGCGCGCGCGCCGTGCCTCCGGTCGATACCAGTTCGACCCCGCCCTTCGCCAGCCGGGAGGCGAGTTCGACAATGCCGGTCTTGTCGGACACTGAGAGCAGTGCCCGCTTTGCCGTAATCTGCGACATGGATTTCCTTATCCCATTTTCTTGAGCAGCCACGAGAAGCTGCTTCCGCCACGCGAAGCAAGCCCCTGCATCACCAGCTGCTGTACCGGATGCGGCCGCCCGCCGCCATCGACCCAGATGCTTTCGTCCAGTTCGACATCGTGATCGCTGGCGACGAATTGCCAATAGCTGCCATCCGGCAGGGCAAGGCCGGCGCCGCGGCCATTTTCCCACAGCGATGCCTCTATATGCGGGCCGAGATGGAACCGCAGCGCATAGGACACCTTGCCGCGCTGCCCCTTACGGGCCGAGGGCACCAGCATATCCGCACCGCGCAGTTCCGTCCCGTCATCGCGCAGGATCAGGATCCGGCGATGCACCAGGCCGAAACGGCTGGCATAGCCATCATGGCTCGCTTCGATCCGCGTGGCATTGCCGCCGCCTTCCGCGCTCACGATGCGGCGGTCGACCTCCACCTCGTTGACCCCGGAACCGAGCTTGCCGTTGATCAGAACGGCGGTGGAGTTGGCATCGCCCAGCACCAGCGTGGAATGGGCCGCGCTGGCGCGCAGGCCCTGTTCGATCCGCACCGGCACCTGCCCCCCAGCAAAGGCCGCGCCGCCGCAATTCACGACGATCCGCTGCCCGGCATGGGACAGCTCGAATGCCAGGGTGGAGGCGCAGCCATGGCGGGCATGGCGGCCGAGCGGCGGCGGCGCTGCATCGACCAGCAGGATCGATCGGCCTTCCGACACACGCTGATACCCCCATTGCCGCGCATCGCGCAGCGGCCGGGTGCGCACGCCGCTGGCCGTCACCAGCGCAGACACCCGTTCCGCATCGACAGCGCCGCAGCCCTGCCAGCTGCCCAGCCCGCCATCGCCATGCGTCAGCCCCAGCAAGGGCGGCACCAGCACCTGCAGCATGGCATTGACGGCCGCCGGCGGTTCGTGCCGGATGGCGCGGTAGCAGGCCGAAAGGTCGATCAGCAGCTCGATCGCTTCCATCTGGTCGAGCGGACTGCGCGACAACACCCCGCCATCATTGCCGATCAGTTCGCCGAGCGCGCGGGCCAGCCCCGCTTCGCCGAACAGGCGGCGCGGCTTGCCCTGCGGCAACAGCAGGCCGCCCGCCGTGATCGCACACCATGCAGCCAGCGCTTCCAGCTGGTCCTGCGCCTTGCCATTGTTGCGATCCAGCCAGCGCAGCGTCTCTTCCAGGGCGCGCAGCACCCGCGCACGATAGCCCTTGTCCGGCCCGGACAGGATCATCGGCGCATGGACCATCCAGGCCAGCGCCCGGCGCCCGGCCGCACCGACCCGCCAGGCAGGGCCGCGCCCCGGCCGCGGATTCGCTTCCAGCCAAGCGGCCAGAATGCGTTCCGCAGTAGGGGTGCATTGCGCGCGCGGGGCGCTCGCCTGAAGGTCGCGCAGCCAGGAGAAGCCATGCACCACCCGTTCGAACGGCGGGGTCAGCTTGGCGGCGGGCGACAGGTCGATCTGGGTGATCGGCACCTTGACGCCATAGACGAGGAAATGCCCGGCCCGCAGCGCCATGCCCGCGACCCGGTCCCCCTCCAGCGGGGATTCCACCGTGGCCAGCAGTCGCAGGCGGACAGGCTTGCTGAAAGGGGCCGTCAGCGTATGGCCGGACACGCCGAGCCGATAAGCCAGCCGGATCAGCCGTTCCCCGGTGGTTGCGGCAGGGGGATTGAGATCGGACAGGACCAACGAACGGCCCGTTTCCGGTGCAGGCTGGGCCATGCGCGACGTCGTCAGCGCCTCTCCCTGAGGGGGGAGCGGAATGGCCATTTCGCGACCCTGCTCAGTCGCCACCGACGCGCCCCTGGATGAACGCAACCCGGTGGCTTCCCCCATCACCCTTCCCCTCGCAACGCTGCGATATTGCCGGCATAATGATCGGGCCCGCCGGTAAAGGTGGCGGAACCGGCGACCAGGACGTCCGCACCTGCATCGACACATTGCCGCGCAGTCGTGCGATCGACGCCGCCATCCACTTCCAGCCGGATATCCCTGCCGCTCTTGTCGATCATCTTCCTTACCGCTTCGATCTTGCGAAGCTGCGAAGTGATGAAACGCTGCCCGCCAAAGCCAGGGTTAACGCTCATCACCAGCACGAGGTCAATGTCGTCAATCAGGTAATCGAGCATCTTGGCCGGCGTCGCCGGGTTGAGCGATATGCCCGCCTTCTTGCCCAGCCCCTTGATGGCCTGGACCGTCCGGTGGACATGCGGCCCCGCTTCGGGGTGGACGGTGATGATATCCGCCCCCGCTTCGGCAAAGGCTTCCAGCCACAGATCGACCGGCGACACCATCAGATGCACGTCGAAAGGCTTGGCCGAATGGGGCCGCAGCGCCTTGACCACGGCGGGGCCGATCGTGAGATTGGGCACGTAATGCCCATCCATCACGTCGATGTGAATCCAGTCCGCCCCGGCGGCATCGATGGCGCGCACCTCTTCCCCCAACCGGGCGAAGTCGGCAGACAATATGGATGGAGAGATCAGTGTCGGCTGCATATCAAACCATGAAGCGATAGGCGCGGGCGAATGGGCCAGCAAGCGGGCGAGCGCGCATTTTCCACACGGAGCAATAGGTAAAACGGGGAAATTCGACCATGCGGGCACAATTCAGGGCGAGTTCAGTCGCGAATCGGCAAAACGGCCTCATTCCAGACATGACCAATTCTCTATCCCCCCGATCGCTATTTCGCCCCCTGCTGCTGGCAACCGCCATGCTGGGCGCCCTGTCGCTGCCGGCGCAGGCCGTTGCGCAATTCCGGCAGGAAATCACCAACGATTCGTCGCGCTGCCGATCCGGCCCCTCCATCCGCATCCAGGTGCAGGATGTGAAGGAAAGTCGCGGCAAGGTGCGCGTGCAATTGTATCGCGGCATCAAGGCGGACTGGCTTGAAAGCGGGCGCTGGATTCACCGGATCGAAGTGCCCGCCCGCGCCGGCACGATGAACTTCTGCATGCCCGTGCCCGAAGCGGGCACCTATGGCATTGCGATCCGCCACGACCTGAACGGCAATGGCAAGACCGACATTTCCGAAGATGGCGGCGGCATGTCCAACAATCCCAGCCTCAACATCTTCAATCTCGGCAAGCCCAGTTACAAGCGCACGGCTTTCGAGGTGGGTGGCGGGTCGCCGACCTCCATTTCCATCCGCATGCGCTATATGTGAGGCTGGCGGCGGCGCTGGCGGAATATCCGCCACAAAGCCACCGGCGCACCCAATAACGGGTGCCGTTCCTGCCAGGGCGTGAGCTCCAGCCTGATGCCGGTATGGCGTTCCAGCTTCCATGCACCATAGCGCGCCGCGCCGTCGAACGTGGTTGTGGCACGGACGAGACGGACGATGTTGTAAGGCTTGCCGAGCGACCGCCGCCGACGCCACCAGCGCAGGACGCGCCGGCGTTCCCCCTCATCCATCAGCGGCTCCAGCTCCTCGCCATGGCGGCGATAGCCTATGCCCGCGCGTTCCAGCGCGAGCGGCAGCAACCCGTCGAAATGCGCGCGGTTGACGGACAGGATCGAATCCTCGCGCCCTGGAGCTTCGACCCGCAGTTCCGCGCGATAGGTCGCACGGAACAGCGCGCGCCAGTATTCATCCGGTAGCGCGCGCGCAGGCCCCAGCGCGGCGGCAAGGCGGGCCGCCGTGGCGGATGCCGCCTCGACCGCCTGCCGCACGGCCGCAGCCTCCGCTTCGCCCCGCGACCAGATCAGCGCCGAAGGCTGCACGAAGCGCGCCCAGATGGTGGTATCCAGCAGCTCCCCTCTCGCGGCGCGAGCGAAGGTTTCCAGCGTCATGGTCGCTATCTTGGCGCGCAGCGTGATGCCGTCACGCTCCCATTCGCGGTAGGATACGCGCGGCCAGATGCCCCGCTCCACCGGTCCGGGCGTCAGGACGTAGAAATCCAGCACGCCTTCCAGCGATCCGGTGCGCAGGTTGGAGCCATAGAACAACACCGCAGAAGCGCCCGCCTCTTCCCCCAGCAGGCGGGCAATCTCGCACGTCTCGGCCGGAATGGCGGCCGGGCCTGACGGATTCACGGAACCAGGAAGCGCAGCTTCGGACCCAGCGACAGAACGTAGCTGCCCGCCGGGAAAGCTTCCCCATCCAGGATGAAGCTGCCGCCCAGATCGATCTCGAACCGATCGCCGCCAAAGCGGTGGAAGCCGAACCGTTCGGGCGCAGCGCCGGGCCGCCCGAAGAACAGCCACGGCAGGCGCGCCATGGCCGCCGGCCTGGGATGATCCAGCACCACCATGCGCAGCTTGCCCGCCAAGTTGCGGAACGGGCTCAAACCCGCGGGAAAGCGGCCGAGCGTGGAGGCAAAGATCATGTAGCGATCTTCTGCAGCACCAAACGCACTGCGCGGCAGATCATGCCCTTCCGCATCGCGCATCCGCGCGGGCGTGGGACGGCGCAACAGATTGTCGGCAGAGCCGGTCAGCGCCTGCCACACGCTCCACAGGCTGGTCGCGGCCACGGCCAGCGTGCCGAAGGCGCCGCGCCGATGCGTGCTCTGCCCCAACCCGATCGCCGCGGTATAGGCGCCGGCACCGAATACAAAGCCCTGCACCTGCGCATCGGGCGACGCGCGATCCGCCACGACGAGCGGCTGACGCTGCACGCGCCGGGCATCGGGCAGCGCGGCAAGCGCCTCTTCCAGCGTCCATTCCGCAGGCAATTCGAGATCATGCGCCAGGGCGTTGGTCTTGCCGCCGGGAATGAGGACCAGTTCGGGCCAGCAATCGCCGAACACGCTGGCGCCGCAGGTCAGGATATCCCGCACCGTGCCATCGCCGCCATTGATGACGAGGTAATCGATCTGCTGATCGGCGAAACGCTGCAAGGCCTCGGTCAGTTCGCGCCGCCGCGCAGGCGCTTCCACCAGCAGGCGGAACGGGCCGGTCGGTTCCGGCTGGTCGGCGCGATTGCGGTGGCTGCGCGGGTTGCGGATCAGGCCGATCACAGGTTCGGCCCGCACGGGCGCGGGCATGACATGCGTCCGCCGGGCAGGTTCGCTGACCTGCGGCAAGCTGTCGAAAAGATGGACGCTTCCGTGCATGGTGGCTCGCTCTAGCGTGATCCGCTTTCGATTGTTACGCCTTAACAGGACATGGCCGGCGGCGTTCGCCCTGATACCACATCCATGCCACGGCACTTCGCAGCCGCAACATCACGATTGCGACCGAATTGGGGCCGCCGGCGCGATTTTGCAAGCCCTATGGATCGGGCGGCTTGGCCAGCGACCGTCAACCGCGCTACGTTACTGCGTCATGACATCTCTGGACCTGCTCGAACGCGCGCAGCAGATTGCGCCCCGCATCGTCGCATTGCGCCGCGCGATCCATGCGGAACCGGAACTGGGGCTGGATACGCCGCACACGCTGGCGAAGGTGCGGGCAGAGCTTGCCGATCTGCCGCTGGAATGGCGCACCGGCCCGTCCTGCACCGGCGCCATCGCGATCCTGCGCGGCGCGGCGCCCGGCCCCGCCGTGCTGCTGCGCGGCGACATGGACGCACTGCCGATACAGGAAGAAACCGGCCTCCCCTTCGCCTCCGCCATCGCCGGGCGGATGCATGCCTGCGGGCACGACACCCACACCGCGATGCTGGCGGGAGCCGCGCGGATACTGGCCGCGACGCAGGAAGGCCTGGCAGGCGAAATCCGCTTCATGTTCCAACCGGGGGAAGAAGGCTTTCACGGCGCGCTGCGGATGATCGAGGACGGCCTGCTCGACCCGCTGCCACAGGCTGCCTTCGCCATGCACATCATGCCCAATGCGCGCCATGGCGTGCTGGCAAGCCGGGCCGGCGCGCTGATGGCAGCGGCCGACCAGCTGGAGATCACCGTCACCGGGCGCGGCGGCCATGCCTCCATGCCGCATCAGACGCGCGACCCGGTGCCAGTCGCCTGCGAGATCGTGACCGCGATCCAGTCGCTGGTGACGCGCCGCTTCGCCGCTTCGGAAGCGACCGTCATCACCATCGCGCGGATGGATGCGGGCAGCGCGCATAACATCATTCCCGACACGGCGGTGCTGCGCGGCACGATCCGCACCCTCTCCGCCCAGCGGCGGCAGGAGGCGCGCGGCGCGCTCGAACGGCTGGTGGCCGGCATTGCCGATGCGCATGAATGCACCGCCACCGCCCGCTTCATTGATGGGTTTCCCGTCACGCTGAACGATGCGCGCGCGGTCGATCTGGCGGAAGCGGTTGCGACCACCCTTCCCGGCGGCGCGTTCGAGCGGCTGGATCATCCGCTGATGGGGGCAGAGGATTTCTCCTATGTCCTCGACCGCGTGCCGGGCATGATGGCGTTCCTGGGGGTCGCGCCGGATGGGGCCGACTGGTCACAATGCTGCGGCATCCATTCCAGCCGCATGATGGTGGACGAAGCCGCCCTGCCACGCGGCGCCGCCTTCCTGGCAGGTTGCGCGGCCCGCTTTCTCGAACGCGGCTGGGGATAGGATCGGTTGCCCGAAAAAGCTGGCGCATGACGGCATAGCTGATAGCCTCCTGACCCGGTGGGACTGACCGGAGTATGGCTGATGGACCGTCTCGATCGTCGTCAATTCGTGGCTGCGCTGGCCACAACGCCGCTTGTTGCCTCCCTTCCCCTGCCGCTGATCACGGGCTGCGCATCGGCGCAGGATGCAGTCTATAATACCCGCCCGCTGCGCCCTGCCGGTGAAGTGCCGGTGGTGGGGATTGGCACCGCGCGCGTCTATCAGGATCCGCAAAGCGATGCCGATTATGCGGAACTGCGCGCCACCCTGTCCCGCTTTGCCGAACTGGGGGGCAAGGTCATCGACACCGCCCCATCCTATGGCCGCGCGGAAGAGGTGGTCGGGGCGCTGGTTGCGGAACTGGGCATTCGCGACCGGCTCTATCTCGCCACCAAGGTCGGGGCCGACAATCTGGCAGACGGGCGGGAGCAGATCGAGAGATCCTTCACCCTGCTGAAGACCGATTTCATCGACCTGATCGCGGTCCACAATCTGCGCGATGTGACAAACCACCTCGCCTATCTGCGCGAATTGCGTGACGCGGGGCGGATCGGCGCCATCGGCATCACCACATCCTTCGATCCGCAATATGAAGACTTCGCCGCCGTGATGGAGCGGGAGGAGCTGGACTGCATCCAGGTCGATTACGCGCTCGACAACCGCAATGCGGGCGAACGCATCCTGCCGCTGGCGCAGGAAAGGAACATTCCCGCCATGATCAACCTGCCATTCGGCCGCGGGCGCTTGCTGTCCGCCACGCAAGGCATGCCTCTGCCGGCCTGGGCCGCGCCGTTGCAGGTGGATAGCTGGGCGCAGCTGTTCCTGAAATATATCGTCTCCCACCCGGCGCGGCCCATCGCGATACCGGGCACGGGCCGCGTCCGTTACGCGGAAGACAATCTGGGCGCCGCGCGCGGACTGTTGCCCGATGCGGCGCTGCGGGCGCAGATGGAACGCTTCATTGACACCCTCTGACGGCGCGCGCGCACCGCGCGGGCTGGCCCGGCTGATTGCCGCCGATACTGCCGAGATACCGGCGGTGATTGGCGGGTTCCTGCTGTTTTTCCTGCTGTTCGCGAGCTATTTCATGCTGCGTCCAGTGCGGGAGACCTTCGCCATCGCCGGCGGGGTGGACAATATCCAGTGGCTGTTCACCGCCACTTTCGTTGCCACGCTGGTGGTGGTGCCGCTGTATGGCCTGATCGGCCGGCATGTGCCGCGCAGGCGGCTGCTCCCGGTCACCTACATCCTCTGCGCGCTGGTGATGGCGGGCTTCGCCGCCAGCCTGCTGGCGTCGCCGGGCAATGTCTGGATCGGCCGCGCCTTCTATGTCTGGCTGTCGGTGTTCAACCTGTTCACCATTTCCATTGCATGGAGCCTGATGGCGGACATCTTCCGGCCCGATCAGGCGCATCGATTGTTCGGGCAGATCGCGGCGGGCGCCAGCCTGGGCGGATTGGCGGGGCCGCTGCTCAGCACTTTGCTGGTGGAGCCGCTGGGCCATGCGGGCCTGTTGCTGCTATCCACCGCGCTGCTGCTGGGCACGCTGGGCTGCGTCGCCTTCCTGCTGCGCTGGGCCGACCGTAAGGGGGAGGAGCAGGCTGCCAGCCGCAGCCAGCCGATCGGCGGCGGGATATGGTCCGGCCTCACCCTGATCGCGCGATCCCCCTATCTGATCGCCATCAGCGCCTTCGTGCTGTTGCTCACGATCGTATCCACCTTCCTCTACATGGAACAGGCCCGCATCATGGATACGACTTTCCCCGATCCGGTGCGGCAGACTCAGGTGTTCGGCGCGATAGACGCCGTGGTGCAGGCGCTGACCATTGCTGTGCAATTGTTCCTGACCGGCCGGATCGCGAAATGGTTCGGCGTCAGCGCACTGCTCGCCATCGTGCCCGCCCTGATGGTGGCCGGGTTCGGGCTGCTGGCCACCAGCATGACGTTCCCCATGCTGGTGGCGGTGATGATCGTGCGCCGGGTGGGCGAATATGCCTTCGTGCGTCCGGGGCGGGAGATGCTGTTCGCCCCGGTGGATCACGAAACGAAATACAAGGCCAAGAACGCCATCGACACCGCCGTCTATCGCACCGGCGACCTGCTGGGCGCCTGGACCAATGCCGGCATCCTGCTGATCGGCTCCGCCCCGCTGGTCGCGGTGGCGGGCGCCGGGTTTGCCGCAATCTGGGGCGTGCTGGGCGTTGCGATCGGGCGGCGGCACGACCGGGTGCGACCGCCCGTTCCTGCGGTGGCGGAGCCTACCGCGCGCTAGGGGCCGGTCCCGGCGTGGTCCAGCGGGACAGGACAGCGCCGTCCACTTCGCGCCGCTCCTCCGGCGCCCAGTCCCCCATGCCATAGGAATGGCTGACGATCCGCGCGCCGGATTTCAGTTCCTGCTGCAATTTGGGCCGCAGCCGCAGGTTGAGCGGTTCTGTCAGATACAGGGTCACGATGTCGGCATCCTGCAATTCGGCGGAAAACAGGTCGGCCTGCACGAACTCTACCAGATCCTCCACCCCTGCGGCGCGGGCATTGGCGTTGGAAACGGAAACCAGCCGCGGGTCGATTTCGATGCCCACGGCGCGGATGCCATATTGCTTGGCGGCGGTGATGGGAATGCGCCCATCGCCCGAACCAAGATCGTACAGCACGTCGCCTTCCTTGATCTGGCCCATTTCCAGCATGGCATCCACGATGGGCTGCGGCGTGGGGATATAGGGCACGTCGGGCTGGGATTCGGAGCAGCCCGCCAGTGCCAGGCCCGCGCCCGCTGCTGCCAATGCGAATAATTTCACGACCCGCTCCTCGTTCAAATCCTCGGGATGGCGCGCATCCGCGGATGCTTGCTGAATACGGATTTCTGACCTGCGGACAATGGCCCGCGAAGCGCGCAAAAGTCCACCCCGCGCGGGCGGAACCGGCGAAAACGCGCGATCACCGCCGGCCAGCGCGCGGGGCGCAGAGAATGAATGAAATGCTGGTGCCGTTCTGAACAAGCCCGCACCATGCCCCGCCGGCTAGATAGGCATGTTGGGGAGGATACCACTTGAACGACAATCGCAAGAATGCACCCGCTCGGGCACGGCCCGTCACACGCCGGGGCCTGTGCTGATGGAAGATCGGAAATCGGGCGGCCTGTTCGACTGGTATCGCGAATCGGACCGCAAGACACGGCGGGTATTCTGGACCTGCAGCGCGGGATGGGCGCTCGATAGCGCGGATTCCGTGATCTATCAGTATCTGATCCCGCTGCTCATCACCGGCCTCGGGATGACGCTGGTTCAGGCGGGACAGATCGCCAGCGCCAACTTCTTCGCCGCCGCAGTCGGCGGGTGGATCGGCGGCTGGCTGTGCGACCGGTTTGGCCGGGCACGCATCCTGCAACTCACCATCCTGTGGTTCAGCGTGTTCTCCTTCGCATCGGGCTTTGCGCAGAATTACGAACAGATGATGGCGCTGCGCATCCTGCAGGGCATCGGCTTCGGCGCGGAATGGGCCGTGGGCGCGGTTCTGCTGGGAGAGATCATCAAGCCGCGCCATCGCGGCAAGGCGCTGGGTACGGTGCATAGCGGCGCGGCGGTCGGTTCCGGCATCGCCGCCCTCATCGCCGGCCCGCTGGCCGCATCGCTGCCACCGGACCTCGGATGGCGCGTGGCATTCTGGCTGGGGATCCTGCCGGCCGGGCTGATCTTCTTCATCCGCCGTGGCACCGACGATTCCGAGATCTTCAAGCAGGCGCGCCAGCGCGCGCTGGAAACCGGGCGGCGGGTCAATCTGGCCAGCATCTTCAAGCCGGGCATGATCCGCATCACCGCGCTTGCATCGCTGCTGGCGGTGGGCGCGCAGGGTGCAGGCTATGCCGTCGCCAGCTATCTCACGACGTTCCTGGGGGACGAACGCGGCCTCGGCACGTCGCTGGCCGGCATCTGCGTGCTGTTCAACAGCCTGGGCGGGTTTTTCGGCTTTCTCGTCAACGCCTATATCAGCGACCGGATTGGCCGGCGGAACGTGTTCCGCCTGTTCGGCGCGGGGTTCGTGGTGACGTCGAGCATCTATCTGTTCGGCCCGTGGGGCGGGAACATCTATGTGCTGATCCCGCTCGGCTTCATCTACGGGTTCCACCAGTTCGGCATTTATGCGAGCTTCGGCCCCTATTTCACCGAGTTGTTCCCCACGGAAGTGCGCGGCACGGGGCAGGCTTTCGCCTATAATTTCGGCCGCGCATGCAGCGCGCTGTTCGTGATGGTGGTGCCGATCGTGGCGCTCAGCTTCCCGCTCAGCATGTCGATGGCGATGGTCGCGATCTGCGGCATCGCCTGCGCGCTGGTCGCAACGCTGTTCCTTCCTGAAACCGCCGGGCGCGAACTCCATTCGCTCGACGATTTCGAGAAGGCGACCGACTGATACCCGGAGCGGCGCACCATCCCGGTGCGCCGCCCCACCCCTCCACACGATGTGGACTGATGCATAAAGGCGGAGGCTCGACCGGCGAGCCTCCGCCTTTAAAGTTTAAGGGCGTAGGAAGAAGCGATACGGCACTGTCAGAAGGCGACGGCGTCCCCGCCCTTGAGGCCCAGCATGGCCCGCGCTTCGGCAGTTGTGGCGATTTCCCGGCCCAACGCTTCCACGATCCGCCGCAGCTTGGCGACCTGCTGCGCATTGCTTTGCGCCAGTTCGCCCCGGCCGATGAACAGGCTGTCCTCCAGCCCGACGCGGGCATGCCCGCCCAACAGGACCGACTGGGTGCAGAAATCCATCTGGTGCCGGCCGGCTGCAAAGGCGGAGAAGATGTAATCATCGCCGAACAGGCTGTCCGCCACCGTCACCATATGCGCGACATTGCGCGGATCGGGTCCAATGCCCCCCAGGATGCCGAACACGCCCTGAACCAGGAATGGCGGGTCGATCAGGCCCCGGTCGGCGAAATGCGCCAAGGTGTAGAGATGGCCGATATCATAACATTCGAACTCGAAGCGCGTGCCGTATTCCCGGCCCACTTCCTGCATGATGCGTTCGATAAAGCCGTTGTCATTATACATGATCCGGCCATGGCTTCCGGCGACATAGTCCTGTTCCCAGCCATGCTGCCAGTGATCGACCCTGCGCGCCGCGCCGGAGAAATCGAAGATCAGCGGCCCCATATTGAGCGAGCAAAGCTCCGGCCGCGCCGCCTTGGCGCCTTCCAGCCGATCATCGAGCGACATGGTGGCGCTGCCGCCGGTGGAAATGTTCACCACCGCATCGGTGGCCTGCTTCAGCCGGGGGAGAAAGCGCATGAAATCCGCCGCAAGCGGGCTGGGCCTGCCATCGGCTTCATCCCGTGCGTGCAGATGCAGGATCGCCGCCCCGGCCTCCGCCGCGCCGATCGCCGCTTCCGCGATCTGATCGGCTGTAACCGGCAAATGGGGCGACATGGAAGGCGTATGGATCGAACCCGTGGGGGCGCAGGTGATGATGACCTTGTTCGTCTTGCGCATTGCCGCCCCCTCAAAGCCCCGAATGGCAGAGATATTTGATGTTGAGGTATTCCTCGATCCCGTGATGCGACCCTTCGCGCCCGATGCCTGACATCTTGACGCCGCCGAACGGGGCATGGGCGCTGGAAATCAGCCCGGTGTTGATGCCCACCATGCCGCTTTCCAGCCCTCGGGAAACGCGCGCGATCAGTTGCGGATCGCTCGCGCACAGATAGGCGGCGAGCCCGAATGGCGTGTCGTTGGCCATCCGCAGCCCGTCCTCGGCCGTCGCGAAGCCGATCACGCCGGCCAGCGGGCCGAAAGTTTCCTCGCAGGCGAGCTGCGCATCGGGGGCGACGTCGGCGACCAGCGTGGGCTGGAACATCTGGCCGTCCAGATCGTGGCCGCCGGCCATCAGCCGCCCGCCCGCAGCCAGCGCTGCATCGCGATGCTCCGCCACCTTTTCCACCGCTTCCCGGTCGATCAGGGGGCCGATATCGCTGCTGCCGTCGAACCCGTCGCCTGCCTTCATCGCGCCGACCTGCGCGGCGAAGGCAGCGAGGAACCTGTCTCGGATGCCGTCCTGCACATAGATGCGATTGGCCGCGATGCAGCTTTGCCCGCTGTTGCGGAACTTCGCGACCATCGCGGTTGCAACGGCCGTATCCAGATCCGCATCGTCGAAGATCAGCAGGGGCGCATTGCCGCCCAGTTCCAGCGACAGGCGCTTCATCGTGCCGGCGCATTCGCGGTAAAGCTGCTCCCCGATTTCCGTGGAGCCGGTGAAGGACAGCTTGCGCACTGTCGCAGACGATGTGATCGCCCCGCCGATCGCGCTGGCGGATCCTGTCACCACGCTCAGTACGCCGGCGGGCACGCCGGCCTCCTCTCCCAATCTGGCGAAGGCGAGCGCGGTGAGCGGCGTGGCGGCGGCCGGCTTGGCGACCATGGTGCATCCCACCGCCAGCGCCGGTCCGGCCTTGCGGGTCAGCATGGCAAGCGGGAAGTTCCACGGCGTGATTGCCGCGCAGACGCCCACCGGTTCCCGATCCGCCATCAGGCGGCGGCCGGCAACCGGCGCGGGAATGATCTCGCCCAGCGTGCGGGTCGCCTCGTCCGCGTAGAATTCGATGAAGCCCGCGCCGTAATCGACCTCACCGCGCGCTTCGGCCAGGGTCTTGCCGTTTTCCAGCGTGATGAGCCGGGCCAGATCCTCGCGGTGCTGTTGCAGCAGGTCGAACCAGCGGCGCAGAACGCGGGCGCGTTCCTGCGCGGGCCGGCCCGCCCAGCCGGGAAGGGCCTCAGCCGCGGTATCGATGGCGCGCTGCGCATCCGCCGCGCCCAGCCTCGGCACCTCCCCGCACTGGTCCTGCGTGAACGGGTCGAACACGGCGATAGGCTCGGCATCGCCCGATACCCACGCGCCCGCGACATAGGCGCGGGACAGCAGCAGGTCCTTTTCGGCAAGTTCGCCGCGTTGCAGGCTCACTTCCCGTCATCCAGCGACGGGTTCGTTACCGGCGTATCGCTTTCGAACAGATGCTCGAACCGCCGATAGGTGCAAAGCCAGCGACCTTCCCGCCGGACATAACGATCGGTGGCGAGCGATATGGTGACAGGCACATGGCTCGGCAGCACCTTTTCCCCGTCCGCTGCATACAGGAACAGGAAGTTGGTGGCCTCCGCCTCGTCCGGCCCGGTGAAGCGGGCGCGGAAATTGGTGAAGCTGTGGACCGACAGGCGCGGGCCGCGATTGCGTCGCCAGTCGTAGAACTGCTGGATCTTGTCCCGCCCCTCGTAAGACGCGAACTGGCCATGGAACACGGCATCGGCGGTGTAATAGCCCCCGGCCGCTGCGCCATCGTTGAAATCTATCTCGTGCCAGTATTCTGCCAGTTGCAGGGCCAGTTCCTGATTCAGTTGCAGGACGTCGTCGCTCGCCATGATATCTCCGCGCAAAGTAGTGGGTCCACGCTGGCACCAGCGCAGGCCATGGTCTTACCTGCGGCGGAGGAAGCACTTGCCCTGGAAGGTAGGCCGACAGGCCGGTCAGAGCGCGGCCTGATAGATCCGCAGCGCATCTTTCTCTGTCACCTCGCGCGGATTGTTCTTCAGCAATCGCTGCACCGTCATGGCGGCGGCGGCCATCTTCGGCAGGGCGTTGGAACTGATGCCGACATCGCTCAGCCGCCGGTCGATCCCCGCCGCCGCCGACAATCGCTCTATCCGGGCAATGCCCTGTTCGGCGTCGGCCGCAGCATCGCCGCTGTCGGGCACGCCCATCGCATGGGCGATGGCGGCATAGCGTTGCGGCACGGACCGGGCGTTGAAGCGGATCACATGAGGCAGGAGGAGGGAATTCGCCACGCCATGCGGCACGTGGAACTCCCCACCCATGGGATAGGCCAGCGCATGGACCGCCGCCGTGTTCACCGGCCCAAGGCACATGCCGCCCAGATGGCTCGCCATCAGCATCGCTTCCCGCGCCGGCAGGTCATCGGGGCGCGTGCATGCGGTTTCCAGATTCCCGGCGATCAGCCGGATGCCCTCCAGCGCCCAGCTGTCGACCACCGGATGGGCGTGGACATTGGCATAGGCCTCTATGCAATGGGTCAGCGCGTCGATGCCGGTGGACGCAGTGACCTTGCGCGGCATGCTGACCGTCAGACGGGGATCGAGATAGGCGTAATCTGGGATCAGGAAGGGGCTGACGACGCCCTTCTTCAGTTGCGCCTCCTCGTCCTCCACGATCGCGATCGGCGTCACCTCGCTGCCGGTTCCGGCCGTCGTCGGCACGCATGCCAGCGCCAGCGATCGCGCTTTCAGCAACCCCGTGCCCACCACCTCGTCGAAATGCTGGTCTCCGCCCGATAGCGCGGCAACCAGCTTTGCGACATCCATCGCGCTCCCTCCGCCGAAACCGATGATGAAATCGGGGTCGAAGCCTGCTGCGTGATCCAGCGCCTGTTGCAGATCGGCGCGGGTCGGTTCCCCATCGGGACCAGCGAACACGCTGCTTTCGATCCGCTGTTCCGCCAGATGTCCGCGAAGGTCCTCCGTCAGATGGGCGATCGGCGCTGACGTCACGATCATCACGCGCCGCGCGCCGCGATCCGCGCAATCGCGTGCGCAATCCGCAATCACGCCCGCGCCCACGCGCACGCACCGTACATGGTGAAGATCGATCCTGTCGCGCACAGCCAAAGTGGCCCTCCATCCCGTCGCGCCGGTGCAATCATCGGGCCGGCGCAATCCCATGGTGTTTATCGGCGGCTTTTTCCGGCCTTACCACCGGCCGCGAAGGCCCGGATTTGACCCAGGCGGCGCTATCTCGGGCCAGGGTCGGCACATCCCGCCATCGGCCATTCAAAGCCGCCGCGCGCCGGTGCATCAGCCCCGCATGCAAAGCCATGACGGAGCCACGATCCGATCCTATCGCGGCATGACGCCGCGGATCGATCCCACCGCCTTTATCGCGCCCGGCGCGCGCATCATCGGCAATGTCGAGATCGGCCCCGGCGCCAGCATCTGGTACAATTGCGTGTTGCGGGCGGACATCGCCTGCATCCGCATCGGCGCGCGCAGCAATGTGCAGGACGGCACCGTAATCCATGTCGAAGGTCCGCGCGATGGGCACACCGGCCATGTGCTCGACACGGTGATCGGCGACGATGCGCTGGTGGGCCATATGGCCGTCCTCCACGGCTGCACGGTGGAAGATCGCGGTTTCGTGGGCATGGGCGCCATCGTGATGGACGGCGCGCGGATATGTTCCGGCGCCATGCTGGGGGCCGGCGCATTGCTGCCGCCCGGCAAATCCGTCCCTCCGGGCGAGGTATGGAGCGGGCGCCCCGCCCGCCCGATGCGCGCCCTGCGGGACGCGGAGATTGCCGCCATGGCGGACCAATGCGGCCATTATCTGGAACTTGCCCACCATCATCGCGCCGCACCGGCGGCGAACGAAGCATAGGGATCGCCAGCACAATGAAGGATTTCGTCACCACCGCGCGCAATGCACCCGGCGGCCTGCTGGGCACATGGGTCAAGATCCCGAGCGTGGAAACCGTGCAGATGCTGGGCGATGCGGGTTTCGATTTCGTCGTGATCGACATGGAACATGCGCCCCATTCGCTCCAGCGGGCGGTGGAACTGATATTCTGCGCACAGGCCTGCGGCATGGCGGCGCTGGTGCGGTTGCCCGACCATTCCGGCGTGACGATCCAGCCCTTGCTGGATGGCGGGGCGGATGGCCTGCTGGTCCCGCGCGTCACCCATCGGGATATCGCCTGCGCCATAACCGCGCGCATGGTCTTTGCCCCCAAGGGATTGCGCGGATTGGGCACCACAACCCGCGCCGGGGGCTGGGGCCTTGGCCCCATGGCCGATTATCTGGCGCGCGGGGACCGGGAATGCGCCCGGATCATCCAGCTGGAAGACTGGCAGTCCCTGCGCGCGGCAGCCGATTTCGCGGCACTGGAACATGTGAACGGCATCTTCATCGGCCATGGCGACCTCTATTTGTCCAGCGGCCGGGCGGCATCCGACCCCGAGGTGCGCGCGCTGACGGCCGATGTGCTGGCGGCGGCCAGGAATGCAGGCGTGCTGTCCGCCGCCGCAGCGGGCAATCCGGCCGATGCCCGCGCCTATCTCGACATGGGATTCTCACTCGCCATGGTATCCAACGATTTCACGCTGTTCGGCCAGGCCGCACGCGAGATGGTGAAGCAGACGCGAGGCGGTTGAATTCCCAAAGATTTGCCCCTTGCGGCAGGGGTTCTTTCCCGCTCCGGCCGGGAAGCCCGATAGGCGTTGCCGCCATCCTGCCTGCTTCCTAGCCCGGCGATCACTGGCTGGCGGGATGTCCCGGCCGCTGATTCAAGGAGGGAGCAGGCATGCCGATGTATGAAGCGGACGATCCGCGGGTGAAGCTGACCACGGCAGGCGGCGGCGGCACGCCGTCTTCGGCCTTCGGCGCATCCACCTATGCGCGTTTCTATGACAGCGAACCGCAGGAAACGGGGCCAGACTTTCGCACCTGGTATGCACGCGGACAGAACTTCGTGGTGTGCTATTCCGAAGTGGAGGCCGGCGCCTGTTTCGAACGGCGCGACCAGGTGGACGAGTATGTCCTCCTGCTCCACGATCCCGACATGCGCGCCACGGTGGAAGCCAATGGCGAAACGCTGGACGTGCCCGGTTATTCCATCACGATGATCCCGCCTGGCGACAGCCGCATCACCGTGGGCGCGGCAGGGCATATCGTGCGGCTGATAACGACACGGTCGGCCGATATTGCCGCCAAGGCGCCGAACGGGGCCAATTATGCCGGCCCGCATCCGCAGATTCCGCCGTTCCAGCAATGGCCGGACCCGGTGGACGGGTGGAAAATCCGCAATTATTCGCTGGATGTGCCGGACGAGGATGGCCGGTTCGGCAAGATCTTCCGCTGCACCACTTTCATGGTCAACGTCTTCCCGCCGCAAGGCCCGCGCGACGTCACCAGGCTGTCGCCGCATTCCCATGATGATTTCGAACAATGTTCGCTGGCATTGCAGGGCTTCTATATGCACCATTTGCGCTGGCCGTGGATCGCCAACCAGCACGAATGGCGGGATGACGAGCATGAGAAATGCCTGTCGCCTTCGGTCTGCGTGATCCCGCCCAAGGTCATCCACACATCGGCGCCCACCGATCCCGGCAGCAACGTGCTGGTCGATATCTTCTCCCCCCCTCGGGAGGATTTCTCCGACATGCCGGGCTGGGTGCTGAACGCGGCCGATTATCCGCGCAAATAGACCATGAAAACGGGCCGCGCGATGCGCGGCCCTTCTACCTTTAATGTCCTGATATTCCGATAATTTTCAGCGCGCGGCGCCGCGGCCGCCGGGCACGTGGATCTTTTCCGCCGTATCCCAGAACAACCCCTTCTGGTCGTCTTCGGACAGGCCGGATGCGGATGCGAGCGCATATTGCACCCAGGCGAACATGCTGCCAGGCGTATTGCCGATGTCGCTGCCCCAGGTCAGGTGGTCGGCCCCGAAGGTCTGGACCATATGTTCCAGGAACGGCTTTTCATCGACATTCGCGGCATGCAACTGCTCGATCAGCAGCGTGGTGTATTTGTAATAGACATTGTCGTGATCGGCGAGCGCCAGATGCTGCGGCGTCAGGCCCCAAGTGCCGGGCAGGTTTTCCGGGCGGGGAAAACCGATATGATCCAGCAGGATATTCACATTCGGATAGCGAGCGGCGTGCCGCGCCACCTGCTCCATCGCGCCCGGCGTGTTGCCCGCGATCGGCATCAGTACGATCAGCAGACCCAGCCGGTCGGCCGCCTGCCATACCGGCGCGGCCGCATCGGACAGGAACACGAATTCGCCATTCACTTCCGTCCCGGTGAAGCGGACGCCGGCGATCCTGTTTTCGGCCGCCATCTTTTCCAGCGTAGCGGGCGTGTCCGCGCCCAGGGGGTCGAGGATGACCACCGGCACGATCCGTTCAGGATTTTGCGCAGAAATATCAAGGAGATACCGGTTGTCGAAGCGGTAGGTGCTGGAATATTGCACCCCTGCCCCCTTAGCCACGCCGACCTCGTCCCAGAACTCAAAGACCTCTCGCGGTGTCTGCGGATGGCGCATGGCCTTGGCGACCATGATTTCCGGCCCATACCGCGCCGTGCTGGCATTGAAGGGGTAGATATCGACATCGTCGGTGTAGAAATGCGCGTGGGTGTCGTACATCTTGTACGCCGGCTTGATGACATGGGCGAATGCCGTGGATGGCAGGGCCGCCACGCCTGCGGCGGCGAGGCTGGTGCCGATAAAGCTGCGGCGATCGATCATGCTCTTTCCCTCCCCTGAGATGGCTTGTTGCGGCCCTGAACGAGCCGTTTTTTCCCATTTTTCCAGCTAAGCGGGGACGGCGCGCCGATCTTGTCTGCAACGGCATTGCAACCGCACTGCATCACCGCAGAGCGCGGGCGAACAGCGCCAGCATGTCCTGCTGGAAACCGGCAGCGGCGGTTGCGTCGAAATTGGCATTATCCGGCACCGCGAAACCATGCGCGGCATCGACGACCCTGACCGTTCCCGCCTGCCCGGCATCGGCGAAGGCGCGGCGCAGATCGTCCTTGTCGCCAGGTTCGCGTTCATCGTCCGGGGCGGCCATGACGACCAGCCACGATGCATGGGTGCCGCCGACCAGCAGATGCGGGCTGTTGGGCCGTTCCGTCGCGACCCCGAGCGGGTGGGCGACGGCAACCGCGCCGATCCGGTCCGGCACTGCCGCAGCAGCACGGAAGGCATGGGCCGCGCCGACATTGTAGCCGACCACGCCGATGGGACGGCTGCGATCGACCAGGCCCGTCCCATCCAGATAGGCGACATAAGCGCGGGCATCGCGGGCGATGCCTTCATCGCTGGCGGCGGCCCGCCAATCGGCGAGGCGGGTGCGCATGTCATCCGCGCTGAGGCTGGCCGATCCGGTCGTGCCATCGAGCTGGGCACTGCGGTAGAAATTGTTGGGGATCAGCACGACATAGCCCGCCGCCGCCAGATCGCGGCCGATGGCGGCATAGGCGGGGCGCAGCCCGGCGATATCCGGCCAGACGATCACCCCCGGTCGGGGACCGCTTCCTGCCGGGACGAGTAGCAGTGCCGACGCCTGCCCATCCCCGGCGGGCAGCGTGATGGAGCGGCTTTCCACCGCAGCGGCGGCAGCGCCGGCAGAGGTGGCGCCGGCAGGTTGCGAAAGCGGAGCGCAGCCAGGCAGCAGCAGCGATGCAAGCATCGCCAGCAGCGCGGCGCCGGAGAGCCGCCCGATCATGGCCGGAACACCGAGCAGGCGATATGCCGCACGCCGCCATTCATCTGCACCGGATCATCCCGCAGGTTGATGTAATAGGTGGCCAGCAGGCGGCCGGGTTCGATTTCTATCACGCGCGGATACCCCAAGTCCCAGCTGCCCCCATCGTCACGCAGGATCATTTCCCGGCCCCAACTGGCGCCGCCATCCTCGCTGACGCGGTAGCGGATGCCATAAGGCGCATTGCGGAACCCGTAGAGGCAGACCACGCGGCCATCTTCCATCGGCACCAGATCGCCCGGCGCGCCCCAGTCGTTCACGCGGCTGAGCCAGCGCCAGGTGCGCCCGCCATCCAGGCTTTCGTGGATTTCCGTCCAGATGTTGTAGCGGGCATCGCGCTGATAACGCAGCGAGGCGATCACCCGCCCATCCTTCAGCACCACGGGCCGGGGATAGAAATGGGGCGCGGCGGCGAAAGGCGTGCCGCCGGGATAATAGGGATCTTTCGGTTCGAACGGGAACAGCGAGCCGAGATAATGGAAATCGCGCCCATCGGCGGAGGCATAGATGATCGGACGCGGCCCCTGCGCACCGGGTGCGTTGGTATGGACGCCGAACAGCATCGTGCCATCGCCGCGCACCGAATACATGCTGGAACCGGGCAGGGAGATGGAGGAGAAATCATCCATCGGCAGCAGGCGATGCGGCCGCCAGTTGCGCCCGCCATCGGTCGAAGCCCGCATCCAGCCCCGCGCATCGGGCGCGAACAGGGCCGGTATGCCACCGCCCATGATGAGCGTGTCGCGGCTGCCGAAATCGAGCGGCGGGAGGCTGGACCAGTCATCCGCCGCGCCGGCGGGGAAATCCGCTTCTTCCTTTATCAGCATGTCGAACACCGGAACGATGGAATCGGCGTCCCAGCTTTGCCCGTTGTCGCGCGACCGGATCACCACGATTTCACCCATGTTGCGGGTCAGATTGGTGTGGTCGACCGCGTCGGGCCGCCCATAATCCGAAGGAACCCGCTTGAACCCGGCGACGATGGAGCCATCGGCCGTTTTCCAGAGACCGCAATAGAACGGCCAGGCGGCAAATTCCCTTTCGTTGCGATAGACGACGAAATGTTCCGCGCCGGAAACCTTTTCCGGCTTCCAATCCGTGCGGACCAGCGCGGCGGTGCCCTGCGCACGGGCGACCCCCGTGCCGAGCAGAACCCCGCCGACAGCCCCGCCCAGCAAGGCGGTGCGGCGGGACAGGGCGAGTTGGGTGGGTTTTCGTTCCATCATCATGGTCAATCTATGGAGAAGATCGACCGGGCGATGTGGCGCACGCCGCCATTCACCTGCACCGGATCGTCCTTGCTGTTGAAATAATAGAGCGTGCCGACCTGCCCATCGCCCGCGACCCAGGCATTGGGATAACCGAGATCCCAGCTGCCCCCATCGTCGCGCACGATCAGTTCCGGCCCCCAGCTGCGCCCGCCATCCTCGCTGACGGTGGCGCGGATGCCGGATGGGGCGAGGCGGTAGCCATAGACCACCACCAGCCGCCCATCGGGCATGACCACCAGATCACCCGGCGCGCCCCAATCGTTCACGCGGCTGAGGAAATCCCAGGTTTCGCCGCCATCGTCGCTGTAATAGATTTCGGTCCACATCACGCCGCGCGGGTCGCGCTGGCAGCGCAGCGTGCACAGCATGCGCCCATCGGCGAGAAGATGGCCGCGCGGGTAGAACCAGCGATGGCCGATGAAACGGATGCTGCCCTGGATATTGCCTTCGGCGCTGAGCTTCGCATCCTGTTTGGGCGTGATGTAGGACAGGAAATGGAAATCCGTACCATCGGCTGTGCTGCGATAGACCAGCGGCCGGCGGTTGGCGTTGTTGCGATCCACTTCCCACATGAACAACAGGCACCGCCCGTCGGGCCGGACCAGCGTGGAATGGATGCCGGTGGTGGATACAAGCCCGTCCAGCGGGAGGACATAGGGCGGCGTCCAGTTGCGCCCCCCATCCTTCGAAACGCGCACCACGCCCCTCGATTCCCGGACGGAAAAGCCGCCGATGCTGGCATTGGCGACCAGCGTATCGGGATCGAGAAAATCGAAGGGCGCATAAGGCGCCAGCGATGCCACCTGTTCCGCCCCGCGTTCCACCAGGCCGGAGAACATGTCGATCTGCGGCTTGTCGCCATCCCAGCTTTGCCCGCCATCGCGGGATCGCACTGTGACGGTCTTGGGGTTGGAGCCGCTGCCCGCCTCCAGCGCGTCGTGATTGATCTCGTCACTGCTGGCATATTGCACCGTGCGGGACGAGAAATTGGCGATCAGCGTGCCATCGCCATTCTGCCAGAAACCGCTGGTATAGGGCCAGGAACAGAACTCGTCCTCCCGCCGATACACCACCGCGTGATCGACGAAGCGCGGCGCGCGCGGGGCGGCGTAGGTTGTGATGATGGCGGATGGGTTGGCCATGCTGCGCGCCCCCTTCAATCGATCGAAAAGATGCTGCGGGCGATATGGCGCACACCGCCATTCACCTGCCGGGGATCGGCGGCGGCGTTGAAATAATACAGCACGCCGACGCGCCCATCGTCGGTCGCCCAGGCGTTGGGATAGCCAAGATCCCAACTGCCCCCATCGTCGCGCACGATCAGTTCCGGCCCCCAGCTTTCCCCGCCATCATCGCTGACCCGCGCGCGGATGCCCTGCGGCGCAAGGCGATAGCCATAGACGGCGACCAGCCTGCCATCGGGCATGGTCACAAGGCTGGCGGGCGCGCCGAAATCGTTGATGCGCGACAGGAAATCCCATGTCCGCCCGCCATCGTCGCTGTTCCAGACTTCGGACCACATGATGCCGGTCGGATCGCGCTGGCTGCGCAGCACGCAAAGCAGGCGGCCATTGGGCAGCAGATAGCCGCGCGGATAGAACCAGCGATGCCCGCCGAAGCGATAGGTGCTCTGCCAATCGCCATCGGCCTGGCCCATCGGATCGATGCGCGGGGTGATGCGCGACAGGAAATGGAACCCGCGCCCGCCATCCTGGCTGGCATAGACGAGCGGATGCCGGATCCAGCCGCTTTCATCCACCTCGATCAGGAAGATCAGCGCCCGCCCATCCGGCCTGACAAGGGTGGAATTGATCGCGCTGAGCGAATGGAGGCCATCGAGCGGGAGCGCGAAGGGCGGGCTCCAGCTTTGCCCCGCATCGCGCGAGATGCGCACGGAACTGCGCCCTTCGGGCGTCCCGAAATCGCTGCTGTTGTTGGCCACCAGCACGCGCGGATCGAGGAAATCCAGCGGCGCCACATCTTCCAGCGATTGCGCCCCGCGCAGCGCCGGGTCGATCCGGTCGTAGATGCCTTCGACAGGATCGCTCCAGCTGCGGCCGTAATCGGCGGAGCGCACCGTCATCATCCGCATTTCACCGCCACTGCCGCGCCCGACATTGTCGTGGCTGATCGCGTCGGCCGATCCGTAGTCGGTGGTGATGGTGATGAAGTTCTGGATCAGCTGCCCGCCGCCCAGGTTCCAGAAACCCGTGGTATGGGGCCAGCCGGAAAACTCGTCCTCCCGCCGATAGACCACGGCATGATCCACGCCCGCGAGCTTGCGCGGCAGGGCGGAGAACTTGGCAAGGTTGGGGCCGGCGCGGCCCCAGGCGAGATCGGCGAACAGCAGCGAACCGGCGAGGGAGCCCCACAGCAGCGCCTTGCGCCGGGACAGGGCGAAGCCTGAATTGGTGCCCGCGCGCTTCATGCCGTTCTCCCGCCCCAGCGCCCCTCTGCCGCGAGGGCGGGGGCATGGGTGAAGGCTATGGAAGCGGGGCGAGGACCGTCAAACGAAAGGCGCCCCGTGCCCGGACCAGGCAAGAATGCCAGCCCCTGCCGCCCGGTTTGCGCCCCGCGCCTCACCGGGTCGATCCGCCGTCCAGGCCATAGATGCGGGCGGCATTGTCATAGAGGAAGCCCGACGCTTCCTGCGGCGTCAGCCATGCCGTCGCCTGCTGCGCCATGGCCACCTTTTCCGTGTAGTTCCACAACATGCTCTGGCCGATATCGGACCCCCAGACGAGGCGATGCGGCCCGAAGCTGTCGACCATGCGGCGAACGAGATGAGAGGCCCGCTGCCCGGCCTTGACCAGCCGTTCCATGTTGATTTCGGTGACCTTGAAATGGACGTTGGGCACGTCTTCGAAGATCGAAATGGTATAGTCGAGGCCGAAATGCGGCGGCAGCGGCATCTCCACCGCGCGGCCGGCCTCTTCCGCCAGCCCGACTTCGTATTGCGTCATGCCATAAGGCATGGCGCCGTGATCCAGAACGATCGGCAGGTCGGGAAATTCCGCCGCGATGATCTTCAGCAGCGGCAACAGATAGGGCAGCTGGTTCATGAAGAAGATCAGCGACACCGGCGTGTTGAGATCGGCGCAGGTGCGCCACACCTCCATCGCGGCAGGCGAACTGAGCCAGGCGGTGTCGAGCAGCCAGGGGCGGCTGTTGGCCATGCGAAAGCCCGCCACATGATCCTGCTCCACCATCCGGCGATAGAGGCCGGGCGTGGCCGGATCCTGCGTGTCGAGGATGACGACCGGATGGAACCTGCCGGGATAACGGCGCGCGGAATCGATGATGTAGCTGTTGTCGTAGCCATAGACATGGCCCCGCTGCACCAGGCAGGCATGGGGCACGCCATGGCTGTCCATCAGCGCCAGCAATTCTTCCGCGGTCATGGTGTAGGCCGGGCGATCCGGCACGGGCAGGTCCGGCGTGAACGGACGGGCGCGATATGTCGCCCAATCGTCCGCAATAAGATGGGCATGTGTATCGAGCAGCTTATCCGCCATGCTCTGCATTTTCCTTCGGGTGTTGAGGCCGGCTGCCCGGCTGATCCGCATTCGCGATGGCGGGCGGGCACGCGGCCCGCCCTGCCCCGTCAGAACCGCTTCTTGACGCTGAGATACCATTCGCGCGGCGGCGCGGGCTGGCCCAGATTGGTGGGCAGGCCCAGTTCCTGGAATATGATCTTGTTCCGGTAATAGAAGGTGTTGAACAAATTCGTGACACCAACCGAAACTTCGTAATCATCGTCCCAATTGGCGTAGGTCAGCCGGCCGTTAAACACCGAATAGGCGGGTTCGTCGAACTCCGGATTACCGGCACTGTAGGCAATCTTGCCCGTGTAGAACCAGTCGAGCCGGGGCGTGAAGGAGCCGTTGAGGGTTTCGGACGGCACTTCATACTGGATGCCGCCGCTGGCGGTCCAATCGGCGACCAGCGTGCGCCGTTCCAGATCGGGCGCCTTGAAATGGTTGTAGCCGACCGAACCGTTAATCAGCAGCCCGTCCACCGGCTCTGCCTCGATCTCCCCTTCGAAGCCGCGGATGGTGCCGTCCGTCAGCGCATAGCTGAACGAACGGGCGACGCAGCTGACCCCGATCCCGGCCGCGACGTTGCGCGGACCGTCCACCGCGGCGTTGTAGGCGCGGCAGGTGCTGAAGGCGTTGGCGTAGGAGGTGCCGTCAGGCCCATCGGCCACCACGGTGGAATTGCCCGCGACATTGCCTTGCAGATCGTCGGTCAATTGCGCTTCCTGGCCCGAGAAGCCTGCCGGCCGTTCGGTGAAATCCATCTGGAAGGCAGCGACGTTCAGCTTCAGCCGGCGATTGAAGAATTCACCCTTGGCGCCGATTTCATAGCTGATCAGCGATTCCCCGGGTGTCTGCCCTTCCTGCCCCGGCTGCGACGGGCGGGCGTTGAAGCCCGGCAGGCGATAGCCCGATCCGGCGGATGCGTAGAGCATCACTTCGGGCGTCACTTCGTAATCGATGCCGCCCTTCCAGTCCCACCGCTTGGTGGCGAGCGTGATGTCGAAGATGGTGCTGACCCCGCCCGGCACGAATTCCGTCTGGCCCGGCGGCGTGCCGTCATTGATGCTGTTGAAATCGACCCGCTTGCGGTCGTCCGAATAACGCAGCCCGCCGGTGAGGCCGAGCCCGTCGACAGGCCGGACGATGACATTGGCATAGCCGGCCAGCGATTTGGGTTCATAGGTATCGGTCTGGTAACGCTGCGTCCCCGCGCGCACGCCCTGCGGCTGGCCGAGATGCAGCGCGCTGCCCTTGTAATAGAATGCGCCGGCGACCCAGTCGAACCAGTCATGCTGGCCGGTCAGCCGCAATTCGCCGGTGACGTGATCCTCGTCATACGAATGGTAGATGATGGAATCGTTGAGCGGCGTGCCATCGGACGCGGCGCCGAATTCCATATCCATCGCGCGCCAGCCCGCAATGGCGGTAAAATCGATCGCATCGGTCAGCCCGACGACCAGCTTGCCCTGCACGCCCCGATTCTTGAGCGGAACGGTGTTGCCGTAGCATTTGCCGCCGCGGAACAGGGAGCCGTTGTAATAGGTGTTGCCGGGAATGTTGGTCCCCGCCGGGAAGGGATCGCAATAATTGTCGTAAGTGCGATAGGGATCGCCCGTTTCGAACCGTTCGTCCCAGCGGAACGGCGTCTGGCCCGGCACGGAGAATTGATCGAAGGCGGTGACGAAATTGCCGCGCGTCGTGGTCTGCGCGTAATCGGTGCCGAAGATATATTCGGCCGTAATCTCGTCGTTCTGGTCCATGTAGTCGCCGGAGATGGACAGCGAGACATTGCTGGTCGGTTCCCAATAGAGCGAACCGCGCACCGCGCGCGTATCCTCCCCGCCCAGATGGTCGATCACGCAGCTATCGGGCTGCTGGCCCGGCCCGAAGGTGGTGCCCGCCGTCTGGAACGGGAACGAGCCCGCCAGTTCCGGGGTGCCGTTCTTGTACATCTGGCAGGTGAAATCGACCATCTCCTGATAGCCGGTGCGCTTCTTGGAGATGAAGGACGCGCCGACCGCCAGATTGTCCGTGACAGGGACGGAGAAGCTAGCCCGCACGTCCCGCCGGTTATACGCGCCCACCGTCACTTCGATGGAGGCGCTTGCTTCGCGCAGGCTGGGCGTCTTGCTGACCATGTTGACCGCGCCCGCGATGGAGTTGCGGCCGAACAGCGTGCCTTGCGGCCCGCGCAGCACCTCCACATGATCGAGGTCCAGCAGGTCGAACTGCGACCCGAACAGGAAGGGGTAATAGATATCGTCGATGTAATAGGCGACCGACGGTTCGCCCGAGAACTGCGGATCGGTCTGCCCGATGCCGCGCAGATAGACCGAGACGGCCGGGCCGTAGATGCCCTGCGATTTCCGGAAGGTGGCGTTCGGCACGATGGCGCCGAGATCGGCGGTATTGGTCAGCCCCCGCGTTTCCAACGTTTCGGAGGTGACGGCCGTGATGGCGATCGGCACATCCTGGACATTGGTGGCAACCTTCGTGGCCGTGACGACGATTTCCCCGCCGCCCGCGCGTGTGGAACGTTCCCCCGCCCGGTCTTCTTGCGCCTGCTCCGCCCCTGCGGACTGGTCGCCGGAATCCGCCTGGGCCAATGCCATCTGCGGCGCGGCAAGGGCCGCAATCGAACTGGTTGCCAGGACAATGGCCTTTAGCATCGAAATCCTCCCCACCACGCATTCTATTCGTGTGAGGGTGGGATATGTTCGATGCGGCAGGCGTGCTTGACTGCCGAGGCGTCAGGACTTGTTCGGCGAACAATGCGACGATCCGGAGCCTTCCGACCACCGAACGGGCTTGGTTAATCGGCACTCGTCCGTAATATCAGATGCTTACAGACATGCAGCCAGCAAGGACGCAAACCCTTGCTGGCTGAACGATATTATCGGAAACGAAGACAATTCAGGACTATCTGCCGGATGCCATGAACGAACCGGTCATCGGCAAATGGTTTTACGCCGCCTTCAACATGAGCTTGCGATATTCCCGCGGCGCCATGCCGTATTTCTCGTTGAACGTGCGCGTGAAATGGGCGGCGCTGTTGAAGCCCCAGGAAAAGGCGATCTCCGTCAGCGTATGCGCGCTCCACGCCGGGCTGGCCATCTGCCGCGCACATTCTTCCAGCCGGCGGCGCAGGATATAGGCGCCCATCTTCTCCCCACCCGAGGCGAAGATGGTGCGCAGGTAACGCGGCGATACGCGCAGCCCGGTCGATATGGAGGCCGGCGACAGATCGGGATCGCGCAGATTATCCTCGATAAACTGGATCACGTCCTTGCGGCGCTGCCACGCAATCGCGGACGCATCCTGCACCGCGTCCACGCCCATCGTGTAGGACATGGAGATCATTTCCAGCAGATAGCGCGCCACCCGGTCCTCGTAGCCGGGACCGAGATTGCCGCCGCCATTCGCCAGTTCATGCACCATCGCGGCGACCGTGCCGGTCAAACCCGTGGCGCGGCCCAGATGCTGGCCGCAATATTGTTCCGGCGTGGGCAGGTAGCTGCGCAGCACCGCGCCCGGCACCCGCACCATGACCGTGACCGACGATCCGCTGGTGGAAAAATAATGCGGCAGGCCGGTGTCGCACAGTACGAAATCGCCGGCCGAGAGCTCCGCCTCCTTCCCGCAATGGTAGAAGGTGCTGGCCCCTTCTGCCTGAAGCAGGAAGTTATAGAGACGCGGGGAATCGTGGACGATGTGGCTCTGCTTGCGTTCCACGCTGCACCGGTCGACCGACAGGCGGGCAAGCTTGATGGGGCCGAGCTGGCCGAACTTCAGTTCGGCATCGAACTTGTCCTTGTCGCCCGGCGTGAATTCCACATGGCTCATCCGGGTGGCGTACATCTGCCCCCAGGCCGCGGCCCTGCCGATGGCAGGCAAGCCATCCGTGCTCAAAAGCTCCATCATGCCGTCCTCTCCGAAGACGCCGCCTTCTTTGGGCAGCCGCCTTCCCTTGGATTGCGCGGGACCGTGCGTTCTACCACCTGCCAAGGCGGCAAGCGGAAAGGCGCGCGGCCCCTCCCCAGCGGGGACGACGAGGATAACCCGTTTTCGGCCGCGAGTTCATCCTAAAATATTGCCGGCGTTTGACTGGGGTGGCTCTAGAACCGCTGGATTGCGGCGAGACGGGGCCGCGCCCTTGTGCAGCGCGGGCTGCGCCGACATTCTGGCCCCATGCGCCGAGAAGCGCAGCGCAAGGGGAGAGATTGGGTGAAAGTGCGATTCTGGGCAGCGTTTCTCGTGCTGCATCTCGCCGTTCCCGCACAGGCGCAGGACATTCCGCAAGCGCAGGTCGATGAACTGGCGCGGGACGTGTCGCGCACCGAATCGCTGCGCGCGGTGAAAGATCTCCAGCGCTTTTACGCCCAATATGCGCAGTTCGGCCTGTGGGACGAGATGGCCGATCTGTTTGCCGAGGACGCGACGCTGCATTGGGGCGAGGAAACGCTGCGCGGCCGGCCGGCGATCGCGAACTGGCTGCGCGAGCGGCTGGGCGGGCGGCGCGGCCTGACGCCCGGCGCGCTGCACACCGAATTCATCGAAGATCCGCTCGTGAATCTTTCCGTCGACGGGCAAAGCGCGCTCGGCCGCTGGATGGGAATGACCATGGCGGGCGACGGCAAGGGCGCCACGCGGATCGAAGGCGGGATCTATGAGAACAGCTTCCGGCTGGAGGGGGGCAGATGGAAGCTGTCCGAACTGCGCTATTACCCGCAATATGACGGGGATTACCCAAGCGGGTGGAGCAATTATGGCGGGCAGGAACTGCCCCGGATCCCATACCACTTCACGCTGGACGAAACCGGCATTCCGATCCCCCCGGCCGCGGGGCAGGCGCCCGCCAGCCATGCGGACATGCCCGAACTGGAAGCCCGCATCGCGGCGCTGAATGCGGAAGACGCCGTCCGCAACATCCAGAACGCCTATGGCTATTACGTCGACCGCAAGATGTGGGACGACGTGGCCGATCTCTTCACCGCCGACGGGGTGGTGGAACTGGCAGGGGCGGATCGCTTCGCCGGGCGCGAGGGCGTGTTGCAGGCGATGCAGCGCATGGGCGAGCAGGGCCTGCAACATGGGGAGTTCAACGATCATCCCATCTTCAGCACCATCATCACCGTGATGCCCGGCGCGCGCGAAGCCTATGCGCGCGGGATCATGCTGGGGATGACGGGGCGGACCGAAACGGGCGAAGCGGGGTGGGAGTTCGCCGTGTTCCGCAACCGCTTCGTGCTGGATGGCGGCTTGTGGAAGCTGCGCGAATTGCGGATCTATCCGCTGCTGACGGCGGATTATGCCGATGGCTGGGGCCGCGGCGGCACGCAGCATCTGCAAGCCACCCTGCCCGCCTTCACCGAACCGCATCCCGTAACGGGGCGCGAGGTGGCGATAGATGGCTTTACCACCGCCGGTGCCGAGCCGTTGACGGGCGCGCTGGCCGCTGCGGCAGAACCTGCAGCAGCGCCGCAGGGCAACCGCCTGGCCGAAGCGCGCCGCAAGCTGGCGCGGAGCGCGGCCTATGACGGGGTGGTCAATATCTCGGCCGCCTATGGCTATTACCTCGACGATTTCCAGTGGCAGGAAATGGCGTCCCTCTTCGCGCAGAATGGCAACAAGCACTCGCCCTTCGCCGGTTTCTATCTAGGGCAGGACCGCATCCGCGCCGCCGCCACGGCCATGTATGGCGAACCGCCTGCCACCCGGCCGGGCATATCGTTCCACTGGCGTTTCCAGCCGGTCATCCATGTCTCGCATGACGGACGGTCCGCCAATCTGCGCACCCGGCTGTTCCAGCCGCGTACCACGATGCCCCGCAAGCCGGGCGATCCGGCGCCGACCGGCATCTATGCCGGCGCGCTGTTCAGCGGCATGTATCCCAACGACCAGGCCGTGCTGGAAGACGGGGTGTGGCGGCTGTGGAGCCTGACCATCGACGAACCCTATGTCACCAGCGACAGCTGGCAGGGCGGCTGGTCTGCCGTGAAGCCCACGCCCGCGGGCGAAGCGGCGGGCCAGAGCCCGCTGGTGGAACGGCTGCCGCCGGACATATTGATGACCCAGCTTGGCCGGCGCGCCGAACATTTCCGCGGCGGCACGGGCGAGACGCAGGCCTGGCCCGACATCCTGCCGATGTGGTTCCATTACAAGAACCCCGTATCCGGCCGGGTGCCCGAATATTACTGGCCGGACAGCGTGCCCAGCCTGTTGCTGCCGGAATCCCGTCTGGTCGCGAACGGATACCAGATGCCGCCAAACGGGCCGGAGCAGGATGGTTTGCACATCGAGCTGACGCCGCCCGAAGCGAATGTGATGACCGATACGGACGCGCCCGCGCAACCATAGCGGGCGATGATGTAACGGATGTAACGGCCGCCATTACCGTAAATTACTGGGCGGCTCCGCCTGTACGCCGCATCTCCCTTCCGCCCGCCGCGCTCTGCGGAAGGCATGAAGTCGAACCGATGGACCGAGCGGCGATGCAAAGCCGCTGGTCCGCGCACCCCGGCAGTTTCGCCCGGGCGGTTCTTCGTCGGGGGAGGGAGAGCGTCGTGATCAGCAATCGCCCGGATGGCGCACGGTCATGGGTGGGCGCGGTATCCTGCCTGCGATAATGAAGCCCATGCCCGGATCACATCACCACCCGCAAGACCATGGCCCTGGCGCAGGCGAAGGCATCCCCGCCAATTGCATCTGGGCGCCGCGCCGGGGCTATTTCCTGGGGGCGCTGCATGGCCGCAATGCCCGCAAGACCGCGTGGGTACTGGCGCTTTGCGCCGTCACCATGGTGGTGGAGATCGTATCGGGCCTGCTTTTCAATTCCATGGCCCTGCTGGCCGACGGCCTGCACATGGCGACGCATGCCGGGGTGATGCTGGTGGCGGCAGCCGCCTATCGCTTCGCATGGCGCAACCGGCAGGATGCACGCTTCGCCTTCGGCACCGGCAAGGTGGGCGAACTGGCCGCTTTTGCCAGCGCGCTGGCGCTGGCGGCTACGGCGGCGTTTCTGGCGCTGGAAAGCGTGGAGCGATTGTTCAACCCCGCCCCCATCGCTTTCAACGAGGCGATTCCGGTCGCGTTCCTGGGGCTGGTGGTGAACCTGCTGTCGATCTGGCTGCTGCATGACGGGCACGACCACTCGCATGGGCATGGCCACTCGCATGGGCATGGGCATGGGCATGGGCATTCACATGACCATGGGCACCATGCGCACGATCACGACGATCACCACTCCCACGATTACGATCACGGTCATCATCACAGCGACCATCACCACGATCTGAACCTGCGCGCAGCCTATGCCCATGTGGTGGCCGATGCCGGGCTGGGGGTGATGGCCATTGTCGGGCTGTTCGCGGCGCGCGAGCTGGGCTGGCTGTGGCTCGACCCGGTGCTGGGCATATTGGCAGGCGTCGTGATCCTGCGCTGGTCGATCGCGCTGCTGCGCGCCGCAGGATCTGTGCTGATCGACCGCGTTCCCGATGCGCGGCTGGCGGAGCAGGCCCGCACCGCATTGCTGGCTGACGGCGGCGCGCTGGAGGATTTCCATCTGTGGCAGATCGGCCCCGGCCATTACGGGCTGGTCGCATCACTGGTGGGCGCGCCCCATCCGGCAGAGCATTACCATGCGCGACTTTCCGCTTTCGATGCCATCGCCCATGTCACGATAGAGCTGGCGGGCCCGCGAGAGGCCGGGGGATGAATATGCGGCAGGCGGCCCTTGTCAGTGCGGCGATACTGTGCGCGATCGCCATGCCGCTCGCCGCGACGCAGATGACGGGCGCCGCTCCGCGACCGGCCGGGATCGCCGCTGCGCCATCCACCGGCGCGAAGCCGCAGCGGATCATGTCCACCAATATGTGCACCGACCTGCTGCTGCTGATGCTGGTGCCGAAGGAGCGGATCGCCTCCATCACCTACCTGGTGCATGAGCCGGTGTCGGTGCTGATGCCGGGCGCGGATGCGGGCGTTGCGATCAATCACGGCACGGCAGAAGAAGCAGTGCGCCAGCAGCCGGACCTGATCCTGGGCAGCCCGTGGACCACGCCCACATTGCGGCGCCTTGCCGCCAGGGTGGGCGCCCCGGTGGCGGAAGTGGATTCCGCCAACAGTTTCGACGATATCCGCCGCGTCACGCGCCAGGTCGGCGCGCTCGTCGGCGAACCGGAACGGGCGGAACGCCTCATCACCGAGATGGATCGCGAGCTGGCCCGGCTGGCGGCGACCCGGCCGGAACGCCCGCTGCGGGTCGTGGCATGGAGCGGGAGTGGCAACAGCGTGCCGGGCATGGGCACGCTGACGCATGAGATCATGCAACTGGCCGGCGCGCACAATATCGCCGCCTCTCTGCCGGGCACATCCTATTCCAGCTTCGGGCTGGAAGAATTGCTGGCCGCGCGGCCGGATGCGATCCTGCGGGGCGCAGGCCAGTACGAGGCGCCATCGCTGCATGATTCCGCAAGCGAACATCCCGTGATCCGCGCGGCGTTTCGCGGCCGCCGCATCGCCTATCCCGAGGCGCTCTATACTTGCGGGTTGCCGCAATCGGCGCAGGCTGTGGGCCAACTTCGCGCCGCCCTAGCGCGCGTTCCCGCGGGCGGCGTGCCATGGTGAAGCGCAGCCTGTGGCCGCTGCTTGCGGCGATCCTGCTGATCGTCTGCATCCTCCTGTCGCTGGGCCTCGGGCGCGTGTGGCTGGATCCCGGCACCTTGGCGGCCAGCATTTTCGAACCGAAGCCGAGCCTCCCCTGGCTGATCCTGGCGGAATTGCGCGCGCCGCGTACCGTGCTGGGTCTGATGGTAGGGGCAACGCTGGGCCTGTCGGGCGCCACGTTGCAGGGTCTGCTGCGCAACCCGCTCGCCGAACCGGGCCTGCTGGGCGTATCGGCAGGCGCGGCGCTGGGCGCGGTGGTGGCGATCTATTTCGGCCTGTCGGCGATCTTCGCCCTTGCCACCCCTTTGCTGGGCATTGCGGGCGCCATCGCCGCTGCGGGACTGACGCTAAGCGTCGGCCGGGGCGGCACGCTGACGATGATCCTGGCGGGCGCGGCCGTTTCCGGGCTGATGGGCGCGGGCCTCAGCCTCGCGCTCAATTTCGCGCCCAGCCCCTATGCCGCATACGAGATCACGACCTGGCTGCTGGGATCGCTGGCGGATCGGGACTGGAACCAGCTGTTGCTGGCGGCCCCCTTCGTGCTGGCCGGCTGGGCCTGCCTCGCCTGCACCATCCGCGATATCAACGCGCTGACGCTGGGCGAGGCGCAGGCCGAAAGCCTGGGCGTCAATCTGGAGCGGGCGCGCCTGCTGGCGCTGGCCGGCACGGCGCTGAGCGTGGGCGCCGCCACTGCCGTCACCGGCGCGGTCGGCTTCATCGGGCTGGTCGCGCCGCATCTCGTGCGCCCCTTCGTGGGGCACCAGCCGAGCCGCGTTCTGCTGCCATCCGCGCTGTTCGGGGCGATCCTGCTGCTGTCGGCGGACATTGCGACGCGGGTGATCCCCACTTCGCAGGAAGTGAAGCTGGGCGTGCTGACCAGCCTTGCCGGCACGCCGTTCTTCTTCTGGCTGGTGCTGCGGCTGCGGAGGATGTCGCCATGAACAGGCTGGATGCCGAAGCGGTGACGGTGCGGCGCAGCGGGCGGGCCATCGTCGGCGACGTGACCCTGCCTTTGGAGAGCGGGCAGTTCGTGGCGCTGCTCGGCCCCAATGGCGCAGGCAAATCGACGCTGATGGCGGTGCTGGCCGGGTTGCTCGTGCCGGATGAAGGCATGGTGCGGCTGGATGGCGAGCCGATCGCATCCATCGACCGGCGGGGGCTGGCCCTGCGCCGTGCCTTCCTGCCGCAAAGTCCGCGGGCGGAATGGCCCATTTCCGTGGAACGGGCAGTGGCGCTGGGCCTGACGCCGCAATTGCCGGCATTCGGCGGATTGCCGCAGGGCTTGCGCGACCGGGTGGGCGTCGTGCTCGATCAGTTCGACCTGACGACGCATCGCGACCAGCCGGTGACGACGCTTTCGGGCGGGGAACTGGCCCGCGCCATGCTGGCCCGCGCATTGGTGGGCGATCCGGGCATAGTGCTGGCGGACGAACCGCTCGCCGGGCTGGACCCGCGTCATGCGCTGGACAGCATCGCCCGGTTGAGACGGCTGGCCGACCGGGGCAAGCTGGTGATCGCCACCATCCACGAACTGACGCTGGCGGCACGCTATGCCACCCATATCGCCATCATGCGCGAAGGACGGCTGATCGCCTTCGGCCCCACCGCGGCCACGTTGACATCCGCGCTGCTGCACGATGTGTTCGATGTGGATGCCTGCGTCAGCGGGGCAGGCACAGCCACGGCGGTCGTGGATTTCGTGGCCCCGCCAGATCAGGCGTGAAGCGCATCATCCTCCGCCGCCTCGCTTTCCGGCAGGCGGTCGTAACGCTGGCGCCACGGGGCCACGCGCTGCCCGTCGGACCGGGCGATCCGCCGCAAGGCAATGCGCGCTTCCGCCCGCCCCCGGCGCGTTTCGGGCCATGCGAAACCGGCCGGATCGACGCCTGACGCCACGGCCTGTTCCACCTGTTCGCGCACAGCTAGGTCCTGCGGCAGGCCGAATTGCGCCAGCAGCGCGTTGAAATGGGCATCGAGTTCCGCATCGAACGGGACGCGCTGGCCCAGCCCGTCGCGCCAGGGCGATCGCGGATGGAGATAGAGCACCGGCTGCATCCCGTCCGGGATCGGCGCATTGGCGGCATGGGTTCGGCCGGAGGCCAGCATGCGCGGCAGGAGATGGGTGTGCGGCCCTTCCGGGCTGGCGCCGCCGCGCAGGGGGATGGGGGAATAGACCTCCACTCGCCCCACTGGCGACAGCATGATGCGGTTGGGCTGGGCGCGCAGCACCTCGCGCATCGCCTCCGCCCCGTCCGGCCCAAACGGATCGCGCCCCGCGAGTGCCTGCAACGCCGCGATCAGCCCGTCGTCCCGCGTGCGGACGCAGAACCGCACATGGCCGCGCCCCACGCCCAGATCGAACAGGCGCGCATCCCGGTCCTCCGCTTTTAGCGCCTCCCCATCGGCGCCCAGATCCTGCACGCCCGCCTGCTCCAGCCGTGACGGCACGGGGAGGCAGAATGCCACCGACTGGCCCCACGTCTCCCCATCGCTGGCCAGCGTGTCATAAGCGATGGCCTGCAAGCCCGGGACGGGCGCGATCCGCATCCCGCCCCGCGTGGTGACGATCCGGCGGGCGTCGCCCTCGCGCGCCAGATAGGCGGGCTCGTCATCATCGCGCGCGAATTCCCCGATCGCGCCGAATGTGCCGATGCTCCAGCCGTGGCGCGGATCGGCGATGGCGTCGTCCAGCAGCTTGCCGATGGCGGTCATATGCGTTCTCCCATGAGGTTCATCCGGACAGGCCGGAAAAATCGCGATTGCGCATCAGGCGTTCATCCTTCGGGATGATGGGGCAACTGACGCAGAAGTGGCGGGCCGGCCCCTTGTAATATAGGCAGCAGGCGGCGCGGATCTGGCAGTCGCGGCTGCGCGCGCCGCTTGTCACCGTGTAGAGTTGCGGGATGGCGCGGGTGATTTCGGCATCGTGGCCGAACACCAGCCGCGCTTCATCCGCGGCGTCCGCACGCCCCAGCCTGCCGCCGATGGCGGTGAATTGCCCCGCCCATGACGACACGATCATCGACCACAGCGCATGCCGGGAAAAGCGCGACCAGCGATGCTGGCTTTCGACCAGCGGTTCGCTGAAGGCGCGCAGGCTGGCGAGCAGGGCGGCGCGGCCTGCCGCGGCATCAACCGGCCATTCCACCCGCGCTTCCTGCGCCCACACCCCTTCCACCAAAGTGGAGGGCGAGAAGTTGAGCGCGAAGCGATCAAGATGCACGACCGCGCCGTGGCGGAGCCAGGCCGCGATCTGGAAGCCCGCCGCCCAGCCATAGCGCAGCAGCAGCGACGCGGCAGCCGCACGGCGCGTGGCGCCGAAGCCGGCGGCGACCAGCCGGCCATGCAAATCGGCGAGCGGGCCGGTGTCGGGATCGGCCAGATGATCCTGCCCGATCCATCCCGCCCTCTCGGCAGGATCGAGTTCGATGCGCAGCGCCCCTGCGAACGGTGCCACGGAATCCCGCAGACGGGCGAGATCGAGATAGTCGCCCTGCGCCGCCAGGGCCGCATTCATGCCGCGCGCGCCCGGTGGAAGCCTGCCCCGCTTTCATCGAAAGGGCCGGGTTCGATGGACAGGTATCGCGCGGCGATGTCCCGCCACATGGCCAGCCTGCTCCAGTCCGGCTGATCCGCGATCTGGTCCGGGCCGGACAGGAAGGGATTGTCGAAATAGATCGACATCATCGGCGTGCCCGCGCCGCTGCGCAATTCGAAGCCCCAGCTATTGGGAGCGCCGCTTTCATCAAGGGAGCGGAACAGGCTGGCGGAACCCGGCATCCGCAGCCGCCCTTCCGGCGTATCCGGCACGGCCCCCGGCCCCACGCAGAGATGGAAATGCGGACCGCCGAAGCCGATGGTCAGATAGCCGGCCGAAAGGTCGATCCGGTCAGGAGGGCCGGGGCAGGTCCATTCATAGGCCACCCCATCCAGGATCGGGCCGAAGATGCAGCGATCCCAATAGCGTTCGAACAGATCGGTCAGGAAATGGCGCAGGAAATCGGATTCCGCCGGCAAGTGCCAGCGCTGCGTGCGCACCCGGCCCGATGCGTCGCGTTCTTCCACCATTTCCGGCGTGCTGGCCTGCAGCATCACGGGTTCTCCCATCCTCTTGCGCGCCTGCCGGGTCGTGCTCGAATCCGGTCAGGGGCGCGAATGGGATTCTGCCGGCAGAGCGGCGGCGCGGAAGTTATTTACGGTAAAGGCCGGGGTTACAGCCGTTACACCGCGTCGCAGGGCAGGGCCTTCAGCCAGACCACAAGGCTCCAGCGGGTCAGCCCGCTGCGGTTCGGGACCGCGCGGTGCGGGGTGAAGCGATCCAGGAACAGCGCATGACCGGCAGGGACTTCGGGGCGAACCGTCTCCGTTTCTGCCAGCCGCCTGGCGGCGATGGTCGCCTTGCCCCGGCCCGAATGGGGCATGGGCGCGGGCAGGCGGCCGGGCAGCAGTTCCAGCCCGCCCGTCCCTTGCCCCGCATCGCTGAGCGGTATCCACGCCGTCAGCATCAGCCGCGCGCAATCCGTATCATCCAGCCGCGACACGTCGGAATGCCACGCCTGCCGCTGCTTCGGGAAGGCTGAGCTGTTGAGGCGGAAGCGGAAGATGCGATCCACGATACGGCAGCTGGCCAGTTCCTCCGCCAGCCGGTCGATACGCGCATCATGCGCCAGCGCGGCCACTTCCGGCGCATTATGGGCGTCCGTCGCCGCGGCGGTTGCCAGCAGCTGCGCGCAGGACCGGTCGGTTTCCGCCAGCACCTCGATCCGGCGGTCGAACGGTTCGTCGGGCGCGGTGTCCGCCACCGGCTTCCACAATGCATCCGCAACCCGCGCCATATGCGTCGTGACCGCTTCGCGCAGCACCCCCACTTCCGCCGGAGAGAATAACGGACAGACGGCGTAGCCTTGCACGGGATAGGTTTTCGCACCCGCCCATCCCGCCCGGTTCGCGCATTCGATCGCCGGGCCGGATCGCAAGGAGGCTGTCCGGCCCGACACGATCAGAAGTTCACCCGGATGCCGCCATAAGCGCTCATCCCCAGAGCGTTCTTGCCGTAAGCGACCTGATAGTCCTTATCGAACAGGTTCACGATCCGGCCATAGAGCTGGACATTGTCGGACAGGTCGAAAGACCCGAGCAAGTCCACGACGACGTAATCGTCCGTCGCCTGGCCATAGCCGGTCATCAGGCCGGTCTCGTCCCCGTCGCGATACCGCGCCCGCACGGTGATTTCCGCTTCGGCGACAGGCAGCACGGTGACGGATGTGGTGCCGAGATATTTGGGCCGCCCGCTATCGACATAGGTGCCGCTGAAGGTCGGATCGGTCTCGTGATCGGTATAGGTAAAGCTCTGGCTCAGGCGCAGGAAATCAGCCGGCTGGGCGGTCACGCCCAGTTCCACGCCCTTTGCGCGGGTGCGGGCATATTGGTCGTAACCGCCATAGTCGCCCCTGTTGCCGTCCCAGACGATCTCGTCCTTCTTCCTGAGGAAGAAGTAGCTGGCCTGTGCGGTGATGCCATGGCCCAGCGCCACATCGAAGCCGACATCCCCGCCCCGGCTTTCCTCGACCCGCAGATCGGGGTTGCCATAGGTCGGATCGAACAATTGGTAGAGGCCCGGCGCCTTCGCCCCGGTTCCATAGCTTGCCCGCAGCTTCACCGGGCCGATGACATAGGCCGCCGTGCCGCGATAGGTGTCGAACGTGCCGAAGCGGCTGTTATCGTCCACCCGGGCGGCGGCGGTGACGGTCAGCCCTTCCACCGGGCGCAGCGCAATTTCGCCATAGCCCGATTTCGTGTCGATCCCTTCCACGAAATTGCCGGTATAGTTGGTGATCTGGTCGGTATCTTCCCATTCCAGATTGCCGCCAACGGCCACGCTCAGCATGTTGCCGGTGTCGTAGGCGAGATCGAGTGAAAGCGCGTCTTTCGTGCCTTCATATGTATCGCCTTCCGGCCGGTTATACGTGCCAAAATAGCGCCGCTCCGCCACATAGCGGCTGGCCGTTGCGCGTGCGGTGAAGGCATTGTCGCTGCTGCGATATTCGCCCTGCCCGGCATAGGCGTATTCTTCCTTGCGAACCGTATCCAGCGTGTCCCCGGTCGTCCCATCGAGATCGGAGAAACTGTCCAGCCAGAAGCCGACCGCCTGAAACGACAGGTTTGAGCTCGCCTGCAATCCGACCCGGCCGGAAAAGCCGTAGCGCCAGTATGTGTCGTCCTCCGCCACGCCGGTGCCGGTGCGCGGATCGGCCAGCGAGGGGCCATCGTGCTGATATCCCGTGGCCGTGACGCGGAAATCCACAGGGCCGCTCTTGCCCAGCAGCGATGCGCCGCCATTGATCGTCTTGTACGATCCGGTCTCGACATCCGCGCTGGCCTTCAGCCCGTCTTCCGTCGCGCGTTTGGTGATGATGTTCACCACGCCGCCGATGGCGTCGGAGCCGTAGAGCGAGCTTTGATTGCCGCGCAGCACCTCGATCCGGTCGATATCCGCGGTAATGAGGTGGTCGGACTGATATTGCGTGCTGGTGGAACTGGGATCGCCCAGTTCGATACCGTCGATCAGCCACAGCACCTCGTCATTATTCGATCCGCGGATGCTGAGATTGGTGAAGTCGCCCGGCCGATCGGACGATACCGTGATGCCCGGCACGTCCTGCAGCGCATCCTTCACGAAGGTCGTCTGGCCCTGCTGCAATTGTTCGGCGGTGATGACCGTTACCGAACTGCCGATCTCATGCGCATTGGCCGCCGCGCGCGATGCGGTGACGATGATATTGTCGTCCTGCCCCGCTGCTCCAGCCGTCTGCGCCGCTGCCGGCGCCGCGGCGATAGCCATTGCCAGACAGGCAAGACTGGTCGAATTCCTCATCACTGACCCCCGTATATCGATGCACAAGCATCGGCGCCCCGTATCGCCGCGCCTGCATGGCGAATATCTCGACAGGCGCGGCCCATAATGGGCGCCGCGCCGGAGCGCGACCGATCCGGCAGCGATGCCGGGAGGACAAGTAAATTACCGTAACCCCGCCGGTTAACCGCTGTTACCCGGCGTTATGGGGGACGTTACCGCCTGTCTGGCGGCTATTTGAACCGGGAGCGTTTGAGATGGCGGTGGACGGCGCGCGCTTCGGCCTTCTGCAACCATTGCTGCATCGACAGGTCGCGTTCCTCAATATCCGCCAGCACAGCCCCCCGCTCCCCCATCGGACGGTCGGGGCCGACGGTCGTATCGGTGGAGGTCTGGCGTTCCAGTTCCGCGTTGAGCAGGGCGCCGGCCAATATTCCGTAGGCGGACAGGAACAGCCACATCAGGAACACGACGATGGCCGACAGCGAGCCATAGGTGGCGTTGTAATCGCTGACATAGGCGACATAGAGCGAGAAGCCGAAGGAGATGCTGATCCACAGCAAGGTGGCGAGCAGGGCGCCCGGCGCCAGCCAGCGCCACTTCGCCGCCCGCCTGTCCGGCCCGTAGCGCATGATCAGCGCGAAGCCGAAACTGCCGAGGGAAATGGACGCGACCCAGGCCAGGATCTTGAACAGCGAATCCGCAAGCGGGCCGAAGATCGTCCCCGTCTGCGCCTGAAGCCAGGCGAACACGCCCGCGCTGATCACGCCGGTCAGCGCGATCAGGATCGCCGCCAGCGTCAGCCATGCGGTGCGCAATGTCATCCGGATGAAGCCGCGCGTTTCATGTTCTTCATTGATGATGTTGAGCGCGCCGATCAGCCCGCTTGCCGCGCGCATGCCGCCATAGATCGCAAAGCCCAGCGCGATCAGCAGCGCCAGCCCCGTCACGCCCTTGTTCGCGGATACGGCGGCCAGCATTTGCCGTTCCAGCAGCGAGGCGGCATCGGCAGGCAGCACTTGCGTGATCGCGCCCATCTGCGCCTGCACCGTGCTCACATCGCCAATCAGCCCGTAGATCATTACGGTCGCCGCCAGCAGGGGCGTGATCGACAGGAATACGAAGAAGGCCACCCCAGCCCCAAGCAGTGACAGATTGTGGAATCCCCACATCGTCCACATGCGTTTCAGAACCTCTTTCCAAGCCGCCACAGGCATTTGAAAAGGAGAATTCGCATTTGCGCCGGAACCCGGATCGGGCGAAGCTGGTTGTAGGGGGGCAGAACTATAGCCGTCCGCAGTAGAGACGGCGCTGTCAGGGAAAACCGGATCGGTCATGTCGCGTATGGGGTCCTCATTGCTGTTCCGGTCGAGTGCATTTGATATGCCAACGGCGAAGCTGCGTAATTGTGCCACGCTGATGGCAGGCTGGTGCAGCGGCATAGCCATCGGCATCGCTCTTGCCGCCGGGCCGGCCCACGCCCAGTCGGGCGACGCGCCGGCCGATCCCGTCGAAGGCGATCTGTCCGTCCCCGCCCCGCCCGCGGATGCCAACCTTCCCCCGGTCGAGCCTGTCATCAGCCAGGAAGAATTCGACAGCACCATCCCCTCGCTCGACCCATCGACCGATCCGGAACTGGAAGGCGAGCTGGAATCGATCGAGCAGTTCGAACGGCGCATCGCCGCAGAACAAGCGGGCCAGAACCCGGCCGACGGCGAAGCGAGCGGGCAGGAAGTGGCTGGCGCATCCGGCAGCGACGCCGCGCTTGTTGGCGAAACACCGATCAACGATCCGGAACTGGCGGCCGACCTGCCGCCGCTGGACAGTTTCGATGTCGAGCCGGTGACGCTGGCGGAAAGCGATGACGACACCAGGCCGGTCGAAGTCGCCTATACGGTCAGCGTCAATGGACTGGATGCCGCCGATGACGAGACCGATACCGACCTGGCTGACCAGTTCGACGATCTGTCCGCGCTGAAGGAGGGCGATGGCAAGGCCGCGAATGTGGCGCAGGTTTCCGCGCGCCTGACAGAAGACAGCGCCCTGATCCAGCGCATGCTGGCGGCAGAGGGCTGGTACGAGGGGCAGGCCAACACCCGCATCGACACAACGGATGAAGGCGAGGGCCAGACGCTGGCCGCCGTCATCGATGTCGCGCCGGGCAAGCGGTATGTCTTCTCCGATATCGTCATCAATGCCCAGCCGACCGAGCCTGCGGACCTGATCCGCAGCAATCTGCCGCTCAAGATCGGCGAACCGATCGTTGCGGACCGGGTGCAGGGGGCAGAAGCAAACGTCGCCGTCACCCTGCCGGAACAGGGCTATCCCTTCGCGCAGATCGGGCAGCGGGACATCCTGCTGGATCAGGAAACCGGCGATGGCGTCTATACTCTGCCCGTCGACACAGGCCCGCGTTCGCGCTTCGGCGGGATCGAGACCACGGGCGATCTCGCCTTCGATGCCGATCACGTCGCCACGCTCGCCCGGTTTGAACGCGGCGAATTGTATGACAGCCGCAAGGTGGACGATCTGCGCCAGGCGCTGGTCGCCACCGGCCTGTTCAACACCGTGTCCGTCCTTCCCCAGCAGACCGGGGAAGCGGCGGGCGACGATACGCAATATGCGACCATCCTGGTGGAACAGGAAGCCGGGCCGCCGCGCACGCTGGCCGGCAGCGCCGGTTATGGCACCGGGCAGGGCTTCCGCGTGGAAGGCAGCTGGACGCATCGCAACATGTTCCCGCCGGAAGGGGCGCTGATCGTCAGCGGCGTGGCCGGCACGCAGGAACAGGGGGCGGGCGTAACCTTCCGCCGCTCCAATGCCGGACAGCGCGACCGCACCTTCCAGCTGAGCGCAGAGGCGCTCCATTCGAACTACGATGCGTTCGAAGCCTTCACCGGGCGGCTTGCCGGGATGGTCAGCTATTCCTCGACCCAGATCTGGCAGAAGCGGCTGACCTATGCTTATGGCGCGCAGCTGATCGCCACCAACGAACAGGATTTCGACTTCGACCTGGGCGAACGGCGCCGCCGCACCTTCTACATCGCGGGACTGACGGGGCAGCTCGGCTTCGACACCACGAACGACCTGCTCGACCCGGTGGAAGGGTTCCGCCTCACCGCACTGGTTGAGCCGGAAGGTTCGCTGGAAGAAGGCTTCACGCCCTATGTGCGCGCCCGGCTGGATGGCTCCGCCTATTTCGGGATGACGGATGCGCTGGTGGTCGCAGGGCGCGTAAGGCTGGGCACCATCCAGGGGATCGACCGCTTCTCCCTCGCCCCGTCGCGGCGTTTCTATGCGGGCGGCGGCGGTTCCGTGCGCGGTTACGGCTATCAGCAGCTCGGCCCCAAATCGATGGAGCCGAACCCCGATTTCGATCCCGACGATCCGGAAGAGGAGGACGATCCTTTCGTCTATCGCCCGATCGGCGGGCGCAGCGTCGTGGAAGGGGCGGCGGAAGTCCGATACCGCTTCGGCAATTACGGCGTCGTCGCCTTTGTCGATGCCGGGCAGGTTTACGAGGAATCGATGCCGCAATTCGACGATATCCGCTTCGGTGCGGGTATCGGCGGGCGTTTCTACACCAATTTCGGCCCGCTGCGGCTCGACCTGGCCATGCCGATCAACCGGCAGCCGGGTGAGAGCAAGTTCGCCGTATATGTCTCGATCGGGCAGGCTTTCTGATGGCGGAGGATATCGACATCGATCGCGATGCGCCGTTGAGCGAACCCGCAGGCGAGGTGGAAAGCCCGCACCGTTCCACCGCGCTGCGCATCGCCAAATGGGCCGCCATCGTGGTGGTGGCGCTGGTTGCACTGGTGGGCATCGCCCTGCTCGGCCTCAACACCGGCCCCGGCAAACGCTTCATCATCAAGCAGATCGAGGCGATGGAGTTCGAGAACGGGATGGCGATCGGCATCGGCGGGATCGACGGGTCGATCTATGGCGCGATGACGGTGCGGGATTTCACCCTGTCCGATCCCAAGGGCGTGTTCCTGACATCCCCCAGCATGACGATGGACTGGCGTCCCTTCGCCTTCATCGGCAATCATGTCGACGTGCGTTCGCTCACCACGCCGCTGGTGACGTTGCAGCGCATGCCCGAATTCAACGAAACCCCGCCCAGCGACGAGCCGCTGCTGCCCGATCTCGACATCGATGTGGGCACGCTGCGCGTCGACCGTTTCGTGGCGGAGGAAGCGGTCAGCGGCGAAAGGCGCGTCGCGACCATGACGGGCAACATGCATATCGCCGATGGCCGCGCGCAGATGAAATTCGACGCTGGCACCATTGCTGGCGAAGGGCTGGCCGGCGGCGACAAGCTGGCGCTGATCCTCGACGCGGTGCCAGAAGACAACCGGCTCGACATCGATGTCGACCTGCAGGCCCCCGGCGACGGGGTCATCGCCGCGCTGGCCGGGTTGACCGAACCGCTTTCCGTGAAAGTCGCCGGCAAGGGCGACTGGGCGCGCTGGGATGGCCAGTTGGCCGTGGATCTCGCCGGCAGCGATATGGCCCGCCTTCAGCTTTCCGCGCGCGACGGCACCTTCGCCCTGCGCGGACCGACCCGTGTGGCGCGCCTGTTCGAAGGGCCGACCGCCAGCCTGCTCGGCCCTGTGCTCGACATGGACCTGACCTCGACGCTGGAAGATCGCCGCGCCACGCTGGCCGGCAATCTCGGCAGCGATGCTTTCCGCCTCAATGCCAATGGGGTCGTGGACCTGTCGGACAACAGCTTCGACGACATGCGCCTCGGCTTCGTATTGCTGCGCCCCACCGCCATGGCGGAGAACCTGTCCGGTCGCGGGCTGCGCGCCGGTCTCGCGCTCAACGGCCCCTTCGCCACGCCCACCGTCGGCTATTCGGTGAAGGCCGACAGCCTCGTGATGAACGACATGGGGCTGCAGAACCTCGTCGCTTCCGGCAATGCCACCGTCGATGCCGAACATATCCTGATTCCAGTCAAGGCAAGCGTCGGCCGCATCGTCGGGCTGGATACGGTCGCTGGCGGCACGCTGGCGAATGTCAGGCTCGCCGGCGATATCGCCATCGATGGCACGCGCATCCTGTCCGACAACATGCAGATCCGCTCCGACCGGCTGAATGCGGATGTGATCCTGCTCGCAGACACATCGACGGGCCTCTACACCGGCGCCATCAACGGACGGCTAGACAATTACCGGGTCGAAAGCGTCGGCGTGTTCAACATCGATACCGACATGGACCTGAAAACGGTGCCGTCAGGCGGCTTCGCCGTGATGGGCCGGGTGCGGGCGCGTTCCACGCAATTGTTCAATGACGGCGTGCGCGATTTCCTTGGCGGCAACGCGGTGGCGGCTGCCAATATCCTGTACGGTCCCGATGGCACGGTCCGCTTCAGCAATCTTGCGCTGACAGCGCCCGCCGTTCGCATCACCGGTGGCAGGGGGTCCTATTCCCCCGATGGCCGCATCACGCTCGACGCCAATGGCACGACCGACGCCTATGGCCGTGTCGGCGTCCATGTCGCAGGCACGATCAGCGATCCCCGCGCGCGGATCACGGCGGAACGGCCCGATTTCGGGGTCGGCATGGCCAATCTCAGCGCAGATATCACCGGCGCGCCCGGTGGCTATCGCCTGAACGCCACTGCAGACACGGATTACGGCCCGCTGCGCGCCGATGTCGTGCTGGGTCTGGGCGATCAGATGACGCTCGCCATCAACGATGCCAATTTTGCCGGGATCGCCTTCACCGGCTCCCTCGCCCAGACGCCCGCCGGCCCCTTCGCTGGCCGGCTGGACGCCAACGGTCAGGGACTTGGCGGGGTCGTGCGCCTGGATGCGCAGGGCCAGTATCAGGAAGCCCTGTTCAACCTGCGCGCCCGCAACACCGTGCTGCCCGGCCCGGCCAATGTCTCCATCGGATCGGCAATCATCGATGGGCGCGCCGTGCTTTACGACCAGCCCTATATCGTGGCGAAGGCGGACATTGCGCAGGCGAGCTTCGGCGAATTCAACCTCGCCGCCGCCCATGCGGAAGTCGATTATCGAGATGGCAGCGGACATGCCAAGGTGCTGGCCGAAGGGGTCAGCGGGGTGCCGTTCCGCGTCGCCGCCAATGCCGAAATGACCCCGTCCCTCTGGCGCATTGCGGCGCAGGGCCGCGCGCGTGGCATAGATTTCCGCACCACCAGCCCGGCGCGCATCGTGCCCGGCGAAGATGGCTACGAATTGCTGCCGACCCGGATCGATTTCGGCCAGGGCAATATCCGCCTCGCCGGAAAGTATGGCGACGGCATCCAGGTGCAGAGCCGCCTCGACCGGCTCGACCTCGCCATCGTCAACGCCTTCACGCCGGGCCTCGGCATCAATGGCACGGCCACTGGCAGCCTCGATTTCAGCCAGGCCAATGCCAATGCCTTCCCCCGTGCAGAAGCGCGCCTGACGATCGACGATTTCAGCCGCACCACGGCGGCGGCCGTCAGCCAGCCCCTCGACATCAATTTCGTCGGCAAGCTGCTGCCATCCGGGGCAGACATGCGCGCAGTGATGCGCCGGGGCGGCACCGTGATCGGGCGCATGAACGCCGCGCTCAGCCCGCTGCCTGCCGGCGGTGCCTGGACGGACCAGCTGTTCGCGGCCCCGCTGCGCGGCGGCATCCGCTATAATGGCCCTGCGGACACGCTGTTCTCCTTCGCCGGCCAACCGGATCAGAGCCTGTCCGGCCCGATCGGGGTTGCGGCCGACTTCTCCGGCCGTCTGCAACAGCCGGAACTGCGCGGCATCGTTCGCGCCAACAACCTTACCTACGAAAACCAGACCTACGGCACGCGGCTGACCAACATGGCGATTTCCGGTCGCTTCACGGGCGACCGGGTGGAGGTGGAACGGCTGACCGCCAATGCAGGCGACGGAACCGTCGCGGCGCAGGGCTTTGTCAGCCTCGCTGCCGACAGCGGCTATCCGATGGATCTGCAAGTCACGCTGGACGATGCTCAGCTCGCGCGCAGCGACGCCATTGCGGCAGAGGCCACCGGCCAGCTGCGGCTGACCAAGGCCGCCGGCCAGAGCGCACTGCTGGCGGGCCGGATCACCCTGCCCGAAACCCGCTATCAGATCATCCGGCAGGGCGCGGCGGAGGTTCCGGTGCTGACGGGTGTGCGGTTCAAGCCCCCGCGCGGCCCCAAGCGCATCACCGGTGACGAACCCGTTGCTGCGGAGCCGGGCTTGTTCGATCTGGTTCGCCTCGACATCCAGCTGACGGCGCCGGAACGGCTCTATGTTTCCGGCATGGGGCTCGAATCCGAATGGAAGACCGATCTCAAGCTGGGCGGCACCAGCGCGGCGCCCCGCATCTCGGGTGCAGTGGAACTGATCCGCGGCACGCTGGGCTTTGCGGGCCGGTCCTTCGAATTGACCGACGGCCACGTCAATTTCACCGGCGGGACGACCATCGATCCCACGATCACGATGGTTGCGACGGACGAGATCGAGGACGTGACGGTGAATGTGAATGTGTCGGGCCGCGCGATGGACCCGCAGATCGCCTTCTCCAGCTCGCCAAGCCTGCCGCAGGACGAAGTGCTGTCGCGCATCCTGTTCGGCAGTTCGATCGGCAATCTCTCCACCATCCAGGCGGTTCAACTGGCGGCGTCACTCAACTCCCTGCGCGGTTCGGGCGGCGGCTTGAACCCGCTCGGCCAGCTACGCGCGGCATCGGGCGTCGATCGCCTGCGCATATTGGGCGCGGACGACACCACCGGCCGCGGCACGGCACTGGCCGCAGGCCAGTATCTGACGGACGACATCTATGTGGAGTTCATCACCGATGCTCGGGGCTTCACCGCGACCCAGCTGGAAGTCAGCCTGACCCCTGCCCTGTCCGTGCTCAGCCAGGCCGGCGGCTCCGGCAGCACGAACGTCAATGTGCGCTATCGGAAGGATTACTGACCGATGCGAGCCTGCGCCGTGCTGATCCTGGCATCGCTGCTGACAAGCGCGTGCCAGGGAGAACGAAGTTTCGACGAACGATACGATGAAGCCAGATCAGGGATATCCAAGACCGCCGCGGAGATTGACCGCGATCTGGCGGCCAAGAACCCGCAGCCTGGCGCAGCATCGCAAGACGATGCTGAACGAAGGTAAATGGGTTGGCGGGCAGTGGCTTTGCGGGGGGGCGTTGCCCCGAAAGGATGTGTGCCGGCCAACATTTGGACCGTCCGCTCTGGACATGCCTGCTTAAGTATTTGGCGACCCTAGGGACTTTGGCCGAATGCCAGCGCACCAGCCCGAGCGCATGATGTTTAGCGGGAATTTCCTCATCCGCAGCTCAGCGGAGTTTTTGGCTGCACCGGTCGCCCGCAAGCGTTGGACCGGGCCTAACCCTATCATGTGAAGGGCGTCACAGGCGTGCGGCTGTCGCCCTTTGCCCCAGTCAGCGAGATAGCTCAAATGTCCCCCCAGCAGACACCCATCGAACAATGACCCGTTGGAGGCGGGCATAGACGTCCCAAAGCTACGCCACGCCTCATGCATATGCCCCCGCTTGGGAACGTCCGTCGATTGGCTCGCAATAAGCGCGTCATAATGGCCGCCTTCGTTGCCGATTGAACGGCCCACCAGTCTAGGGCTGCGGGCAAGGGAGTATCATCAGACCCAAGACTTCGTGAACGGAACCGCCTTGCGCCATCCCGCTTGGGTTCCAATTATACGATTCATCGGATCTGGAAACCGCTGAAGGCTGCGCAGGGAATCCCGTTCATTCGCGAATTGGCAGGTAGAATCCGACACTTGGGTGCTCGTCGCACATAGCCGTCATTAAATTGTTCTAGTGATGCCTGCGCATCTTTTACCCACGATCAGACCTTCCTGTTATGTGAGCCCACCGCCCCCACCCAATCCGCACGCCTTGTCCCGCGCACTTATTGCGGCCTCCCCACTGGAACCGGTTTTCACTTCGCCGGAGCCAGCTTCCCATTGACCCGCCTATTCTCCCCCCATCGCCCC